>Ga0209810_1000269_pt1 | contig 137780 bp, 120 predicted proteins | sample Coa_R1_7_FD_187159 | JGI IMG/M metagenome (GOLD analysis project Ga0209810, IMG submission 187159) | Surface soil microbial communities from Centralia Pennsylvania, which are recovering from an underground coalmine fire - Coalmine... | ecosystem: Environmental > Terrestrial > Soil >...
CTACTCTATGCAGTATGACAATCTGGATAGACTGATAGGAGCGAATGGCCCTTGGGGACCCGGTTCGTTTAATTATGATGCCATAGGAAACCGAACAAATAAGAATATATCGGGAGCCAATACCGACTATTCCTACAGCCCTTCGGATAACCGCCTGAGCGGTTATACACATGACGCAAACGGGAATGTGTTGCAGGATGATAATTTTACATATGATTACGACTCGGAGAACCAGCTAATTGCAGTAAGGAGTGGAGGGACAGTAATTGTTCAGTATCAATACGACGGGGATGGGAGGAGGATAAGCAAAACTGTCAATAATGGGGAGAAAACGTATTACGGTTATGGTACAGGAATCAATGTCCTGACTGAGTTTAATAGTCAGGGAGTGCCGAGATTTGATTACATATATGTGGGAAATAGGAACATATCAAGGGTCAATTTTGACAGCAATGGCGCAATACAGAGCAAAACGTTTTATCACACCGACCACCTTGGCTCAAATATAGCCATAACGGATGAAACAAGCACAGTAGTATGGGATCAGAGCTATCTCCCATTTGGGGATTTTTACAGTGGAACAGGCTCTATAGATAATACGCATCAATATACGGAGAAAGAGTTTGAAGAGGAGACAGGGCTTTATTATTACGGAGCTAGATACTACCACCCTGGATTTGGGAGGTTTATGTCAGTTGATCAAGCCGGAGGTGATCCAACTGATCCACAGAGTTGGAATCGTTACTCCTACACGCTGAATAATCCGTACAAGTATGTTGATCCTGATGGAAGAGAGCCGGTTACGGCAATAATAATTGGTGCCTCAGCCCTTGCTGGTCTAGGTGCTCAGATAAGTGGTGGAACAGCGGATTTATTAGTAGCCTATGGTATAATCACCCCTCGGGACCCATCTTACATTTACCTGAAATCTACTGAGGAAACTCTTAGTACCCTTAGCCTTGTTACGGGTTTAGTGGGTTTTGCTAGCATTGCAGAGGAAGCTGCTAATTTTGTTAATTTTGGAAGGAGTAGTATAACTAAAGCTACGGAGAATGTACCAGAAAAACTCTATCATTACACGTCGAGTAAATATGCGGGTGCTATCCTTGAAGGGGGACTAAGACCTGGCCAGAGCGGATTCGTTTATGCAACTCCCGAGGGAAATCTTAGCCCATTGCAAGCTATAGTTGATTTAGCTTTACCTCCTAATCGTGTTCCGGATGCGCTATTTGAAATTGATGTTGCAAAATTGAAGCAATTAAGAATCGATGTACCTCTTCCTAATCGAATTGGAAGAGCATATAATCAGCCTGGTGGAAAGTTAGAAATTCCAATTAACGGCAGAATCCCACCAGAAGCTTTAAAGAGGATTAGATGACTGGAGAACAATTAAGAGAATGGCTTGATGAAGAGTTGAATAATTATCCTGAGCGGACCAGTGGAGAAGAACTTTATTCCTTTTTTATTAAGCAAACTGAGAAATATGTTAAATCTAACCGTAGAGAGTTAATTGAGGCTTTAACTTATTGGTTAAGACTTCGGACTGAACCAAAAACAATGTTAGCTTTAGATGTTGCTGAAAAACACAATTTAACCGAACTCAGAGAAGAAATCGAGAACCTACTAAGAGATGTTGAAAATGGAATAGCTTTCAAGCCCTACTACGGTCAATTTATTACCAAAGCCCTTAAAAAGCTTTCGGGAAAAGAGGGGAGGGAAAAAGCATGAGCGATCAAAAAAGTAAGGAAGTATCGGGGAAGATTAGCTCGGCTGAAATTGATCAAGCCGTGCTTCAAAGATATTTGCAGGAAATAAGGGACAATCAGAATCTAGTGGCAGGATTTATGGGAGGAATCGTGGCTGCTGCCATTGGAGCCATTATTTGGGCAATGATCACCGCTGAAAAAAATCGCCAGTTTGTGTGGATGGCCATTGGGGTTGGATTCTTTGTAGGCTCTACTGTACGCCGGTTCGGTAAGGGTATTGATAGGAGCTTTGGTATAGTTGGTGCAGTATTGTCACTTTTAGGTTGTTTAGCAGGAAATCTGTTTTCTGCCTGTATCATTATTTCCTACCAGGAAGGCATGAACCTCTTAGAAGTACTTTCTCGACTAAATCCCCAAATTGTTGTGGAACTAATGAAAGTAATATTTGATCCAGTTGACCTTTTATTCTATGTAATTGCAATGTGTATGGGTTATAAATTTTCCCTCCGAACCATCACCAAGGAGGAGATGGCAAAAATGGTAAAGCAGAGTTAGCCGGAGAAGAAATTAACGTGAGTTCGGCATAGGGATTATATTCCAAAATATTTTCTTCTTCCCCATGAGTAGAGATAATCCCCACCTGAATCCTTTCCCCTTGAGGGGAGGTTATATGTAATAGTGGTCATTTTTATTGCTAATTCTTTCGTCGAATTCGCGCTAAATTACATCAAAGTGCTGGCTCAGTAATAGCCCTTGGGCCTCATGCGGATGGTCGTCTTCCACTTGTTATAGGGGGGTTTTCAGCTTATACTTTTATATTTAGTTTTGTGCAGTTTAGTGGAGGTTTAACGAATATATGATCTCTTATATTATGAAAAAAATCGTTGGCACCCAGAATGAAAGGGAGATTAAAAAACTCCGTTCAGTCGTTGCCCGCATAAACGAGTTTGAGCCTGAACTCATAGAGCTACCGACATCGGAGCTTAGGAAAAAAACAGACTATTTTAAAGAAGAGATAAAAAAACGGCTCAATGGCGATCTGGACGAAGGGGAATATCCCTCAAAACTGGAGGACGCCATCTGGGAAGTCCTTCCCGAAGCCTTTGCCGTAGTTCGAGAGGCGTCCCGAAGAACACTGGGGATGCGCCATTTTGATGTTCAGATGATAGGCGGGATTGTCCTTCATCAGGGAAAGATCGCAGAGATGAAAACGGGAGAGGGAAAGACGCTCGTTGCCGCTCTGCCCCTATACCTGAACGGCATTACTGGCTACGGCTCCCATCTTGTCACCGTAAATGACTATCTTGCCAGGCGCGACGCAACATGGATGGGACCGATCTATAAACTGCTGGGACTCAGGGTCGGGGTCATAAATCACGAGATCTCTTATCTTGTCGAGTGGGAAGACCCGGAGAGGGCTGAACACGCGATAAAGAATAACCTGAGCGTCTGGCCAAATGAGTTGATTGGGGTTGATGTGCCCGCTGAGAGGAACCTCGAGGCGCTTGCCGCATTTAAGACGAGGCTCGTTGAATGCCAAAGGAAAGAGGCTTATCTTGCCGACACCACGTATGGAACGAACAACGAGTTTGGTTTCGATTACCTTCGGGACAATATGAAATTCTCACTTGAGGATTATGTCCAGAGGGAGCTTAATTATGCGATTGTGGACGAGGTGGACAGCATTCTCATAGACGAGGCGAGGACACCGCTTATCATTTCAGGCCCGTCGGAGGAGTCCACTAAGCTCTATTACGAGATTGACGGTCTTGTAAGAAAGCTCAAAAAAGAGATTGACTTTACGATTGATGAGAAGACCCGACAGGTGACACTCACGGAGGAAGGCTCAACGAAGGTTGAAAGGATGCTTAACGTAAACAACATATACGACCCCGTAAATCTTGAGCTGCTCCACCACGTGATTCAGGGGCTTCGCGCCCATAGCCTCTTTCAAAACGATGTGGACTACATAGTCAAAGATGGACAGGTCGTTATAGTGGATGAATTTACGGGAAGGCTCATGCCCGGAAGAAGGTGGAGCGACGGGCTTCATCAGGCGATTGAGGCCAAAGAGGGAGTCGAGATAGAGAGCGAAAACCAGACACTTGCGACAATCACAATTCAGAACTATTTCAGGATGTACCGCAAACTCGCGGGGATGACGGGAACTGCCGACACGGAGGCGCTTGAATTTAAGAAGATATATAACCTGGACGTTGCCGTAATCCCCACGCACAAGCCTATGATAAGGATTGACTACAATGATTCCGTTTATAAGACCGAGCGTGAGAAATTCAATGCCGTTGCCGATGAAATAAAAAGGCTCAATACCCAAGGGAGACCCATGCTTGTCGGAACGACTTCGGTAGAGAAATCCGAGAGGCTAAGCAAGCTACTTGAGAAAATGAGGGTTAGCCATCAGGTCTTAAATGCGAAACAGCATGAAAGAGAGGCTGAGATTGTAGCGCAGGCGGGAAGAGTAGGGGCAGTTACAATTGCTACAAACATGGCGGGACGCGGAACGGATATAATCCTTGGAGGGAACCCGGAGTTTCTCGCAAAGGACATTATAAAGAGAAAGTTCAAGGTAGAGCTACACGAGGCCGAGCCTCATCAGTTTGAAGAGGCTATGCTTGAGGCAAAGGGTATTTGTGAGAATGAGAGGAAAAGGGTTCTTGAGCTGGGCGGGCTGCACATAATCGGCACGGAGCGCCATGAAGCCAGAAGAATTGATAACCAGCTAAGGGGTAGGTCCGGAAGGCAGGGTGACCCAGGCTCGTCTCGGTTCTATGTATCGCTTGAGGATGATTTGATGAGGATTTTTGCATCCGAGAAGATCTCAAAGATCATGGACAGGTTGGGATGGCAAGAGGGTGAGCCTATCGAGCATAAACTCATCTCAAAATCCATAGGGAGCGCGCAGGAACGGGTTGAGTCGAGAAACTTCGACATAAGAAAGCATCTGCTTGAATACGACGACGTTCTAAACACGCAAAGGGATGTGGTCTACACAAAGAGAAAAGAAATCCTCTCGGGTGAGAGCCTCAAGGAGAGCCTCTATGAGATGGCGGATGAGTTGCTGGAAGAAATAGTGCCGATTTATGTCCCCGAAAAGTCGAATTCACAAGAGCCAGATTTAAAGGGACTCTCCGATGCCATATACAGGAGCTTCAATTTACAGGTTAACTTTGACGGCTCCACAAACGGCCTCAAGAGCCGGGATGTAGTCGAGCTTCTGAGGGAGAAAATCCATCGCTCTTATGATGAGAAAGAGGCTCAAATAGGCTCTGAGACTATGAGACAGGTTGAAAGGTACATAATGCTTCAGACGCTTGATTATCTTTGGAAAGACCACCTTCTCAGTATGGACCATCTAAGGGAGGGAATAGGGCTGAGGGGCTATGGCCAAAAAGACCCGCTCCTTGAATATAAGAAAGAGGGATATGAGACGTTTTCGGCCATGATGGATCGCTTTAGAGAGGAGGTTTGCGAAAAGTTATTCAGGGTAAAGCCCGTGAGTGAAGTTGATATGGAGAGGCTTGAGAGGAGAAGAAGGGTTGAGCAGCAGCGCATGGTTTTGAGCCGGGGGGAGGGCGGCGACGAGAAGAAATCTCCGGTAAGGCGTGAGAAAAAGGTCGGAAGGAATGACCCTTGTCCATGCGGGAGCGGGAAGAAATACAAAAAATGCTGTGGAGCGACGTAGTATACGGGATGCAAGATAACGAATCATGCATCCTGCATTATCGCATAGGAGGTATTGGGATTGGACGTGGAGCTTATAAAGAAGATTAAGAGCCTTGAGAAGAATATAGAGATGGTTATAAAGGGAAAGCCTGAGGCGGTAAGAGCGGCTCTTATTGCGTTTCTCTCTCGCGGCCACGTATTGATTGAGGATGTCCCTGGCGTAGGAAAAACCACACTGGCTCAGGCCCTCGCAAGGTCAACCGACCTTTCATTCAAGAGAATCCAATTTACAAGCGACCTCCTCCCATCGGATATTCTGGGGGTTTCAATCCTTGACCAAAAGACCGGGGAGTTTGATTTTAAACCGGGTCCTGTTTTTGCAAACATAATCGTTGCCGATGAAATAAACCGGGCTACACCTAAGACCCAGAGCGCACTACTTGAGGCGATGAGCGAATCTAAAGTAACGGTTGATGGGAAAACTTATGAACTCCCAAGACCATTTATGGTAATTGCCACACAAAACCCATTTGAATACAGGGGCACGTTTCCCCTCCCTGAAAACCAGCTCGACAGGTTTTCCATGAGAATAAGTATCGGGTATCCCGACTATGAAGGGGAAAAGGAAATTCTCGTAAAATTCAGCCCGGCGAGACCGTGGGATGGGATTCAGCCGGTCGTATCAAAAGAGGAGGTAATGCTCCTTCAGGCTATAGTAGAGAAGGTTCGTGTAGACGACTCTATTTTGGATTATATACTGGTAATCATAAAGGAAACCAGAAATCCTAAGGTATTTGAACTCGGAGTAAGCCCAAGGGGTGCCATAGCCCTCAAACGCGCGGCTCAATCGAGGGCGCTTATTGAGGGCAGGACATACTGCATTCCGGACGACGTAAAAGAAATGGTGGTGCCAGTCCTTGCGCACAGGATTATACTCAAGCACGACCGCATGGTGGGAAAGGTTAAGGAAGAAGAATCGCTCAGGGAAGTTCTTGAAAGGGTAAAGGTGCCGATTTGATTGTAGTGGCGAACGGCTGTTTGCCACTATCACAAACGGGCAAGGAGAAACGAAATTGAATGTGAATCGTAGAGCTTATATATATAAAAAGAATCTACACCTATCTTTTCTTCCGCTTGTTCTCTTTGGACTATTGATCTTTGCCATACTTGCCGTTTTGGGTCTTTTTATTGGTTTTATATTTGGGGCTGTCGTGATAGGGTTTATAATTGCCCGTCTGCTCTTTTCATCCGGAAGGAAAAAGGCCGAACGAGTGGAAAAGGACGGTCGAACCGTTACGCTCAAAGAAGGGGAATATGAGATTATAGGGAAGGGGAGTGAATAGGAGTATTTATAAATTGCCTCTACTCACTTCTTCTTCAATCCGGTTTGCAAGCTCTATGTCGCTGTTGGTTACACCGCCTTTGCTGTGTGTAGAGAGCATGAGGGTAACCCTGTTATACTGAATCAGGAAATCCGGATGGTGATTTGCCTTCTCCGCCAGGTCTGCGACTTTATTTACAAAGTTGATCGCGTCTTTAAATGTTTTATGGGTATAGACCTTATGAATTTCTTTTCCCTTTAGTTGCCAGCCTTTTAGCGATCTTAGCCTTTCCCTAATTTCCTCTTCTGATAATACTGCCATGTTATTTCCTCCTAAATTAGTGCCTCAATGGGCCATCGTTTCTTGCGATGCGACGGAGCAGTCAAATAAAAAGAATTGCTTGGCTACGCCTGCAATGATTAAAGATTTAGTTAAATTTTATAGAATTCTTTATGGAGAGTCAAAATTTTTGGTTTAGAATGTTTAGCTAAGATGTCTGTGGCCTTTATAGCAATAGGTTCGAATCTAGGTAAGAGGATTGAAAACTGCATGAGAGCTGTTGAGGCAATCTCCGACTTTGCAAAGATTAAAGCCCTCTCATCCATTTACGAAACCGAGCCTGTGGATAAAGAGAATCAGCCAGACTTTATAAATTGTGTATTAGAGATTGAAACCTCTATTCCTCCTTTTGATCTTTTAACCTTTCTTCAAGGTATAGAGACTGCAATTGGAAGGGAGCGAACTGAGGGGCAGGGTCCGAGGGTGATTGACTTGGACATCATTTTTTATGATGATCTTGTGGTTGAAATTGAGGATTTAATCATTCCACACCCAAGGGCACATCTCAGGCGGTTTGTTCTTGAGCCTCTTTGTGAGATTGCCCCTGATTTTATCCACCCTGGTCTAAAGGTTTCTGTTTGTGAGTTGTTTAATAATCTGAGAGATATGAAGCGCGTGGTGAAGGTAGGCGAGCTTTCCACAGCTTATCCACAGAAATCCACAGCTTATTCACAGGCTTAAGACATGCTTTTCCATAGTTCATCCACAAAAAAGAAGATTCTTTCACTATCACAAAGGTAGGAATATTGGAATATTAATTAAAGAACTTAATGTGAATTGTTAGATAGAGTGGATAACTATTGCTCTAAACGCTTAAAAGTTATCCACAGAAGATATTTAATCCTTACTTTCAGGGCCTTGAATGAGCAAAACTCTGGAACATTGCTTTAGGTTGTGGGATAATATGAATCTATCGAGCGGAACAGCCATCAAACTCGTCTGTGAACAAAGCTATTTGTCAGTCACTGTAGCATGCTAATTTATTGATGGGGGGTGGAAAGATGGGAGATTTTGATCGCAAGACTAAGGCCGTGGAACAGCATCTGGAGGCTCTGTGGCAGTATATTAATGAATGGGCTGTGCCGCAAAGAGAGTTCGTAGAGCAGATTTTAGAGCATCTCTTCAATACACTAGAAGAGTTGGAAGTAGCTAGGGAGGAATTGCGCCAACAGAATGAAGAGCTGATTGCCGCTCAGCGGATAGTGGAATCGGAACGTCAGCGATATCGTGAACTGTTCGAGTTTGCCCCGGATGGTTGCTTGATGACCGATGTCTCCGGGGTTATACAAGAGGCAAACCGCGCCGCCGAGTCTCTGTTCTCCATAAATCGCTACTTTCTCGTGGGCAAGCCCTTGGTTATATTTGTGTCTGAAGAGGATCGGGAGAGTTTTGGTGCCCAGTTAAATCGCCTGAAGAATTTGAAGCGTGTGCAAGATATGGAATTATGCCTGAAGCCTCACAAGGGCGCACCATTCTATGCTTCGATCACTGTAGCCCCAGTGCGCAACCCGCAGGAAGAGCTGATCGGTCTGCGCTGGTCTATCCGTGACATCGCAGAGCGCAAGCGGGTAGAAAGGGCGCTAATGGAGAGCGAGGAGCGGTTCAGAAAGGCCTTTGGGGACTCAGCAATTGGAATGGCTCTAGTGAAAACCGATGGCAGTTTTTTGCAGGTCAATCGTGCCCTGTGTGAGATCGTTGGTTATTCAGAACAAGAACTCCTGTCCACCAGTTTTCAGGCGATCACTCATCCAGACGATCTTGAACCTGATCTTGCCCATTTGCGCCAGGCGCTAGATGGCCGGATAAACTCCTTCCAGATGGAGAAACGATACTTCCACAAGCTGGGGCATATAGTATGGGTTCTATTAACTACCTCGCTGGTACGCAGCGAAAGCGGCAACCCACTATACTTTATCTCCCAGATCCAAGACATTACCGAGCGCAAGCGGGTAGAGGAAGCACTTAGGAAGAACATTGCCCATTTGGCTAAAAAGAATCGTTACGAGACAATCATCGGTGCTGTTACTCGGAGTATTCACCGGTCAATCAATCTACAAGATGTCCTTGAAAACGCCGTTGAGTCGATGAGTAAGAATATAGATGGAGCAGATAACGTTTCAATTTACCTAGTCGAAGGAGAAGACCTCGGCGAGCTCAGTCGAGCCGAAGCGGTTCTAAGGGCTTTTAGAGGCTACCCTGATTGGTGGATAGAGCGTGTAAGGAGAATTCCGTATCCTAAGGGATTTACGTGGAAGGCAATAATAGAGGGGAAGCCCACATATTGTGCGGATGTAGATAGAGATACGGTTATAGGGCCCGCCGGAAGGGAAATGGGAACGAAGAGTTATGCATCTATGCCTATTCATTTCGGAGGTAAGATAGTAGGGGTTATAAATATAAACTCTTTTCAGAAGAATGCCTTTAATGATGAGGAATTAAGACTGCTGGAAATCGTGGCTCAACAGATTGAGACAGCTATTAATAATGCGCAGAGGGCGGAAGCACTCCAAAAAGCCAAAGAAGAGCTCGAACTGCGTGTCCAGGAACGTACGCGGGAGCTATCGGAGATTAATGAGGAACTGAAAAAGGAAATCGCCTGGCGTAAGAAGGCCGAGAAGTCGTTGCGTGACAGTGAAGAGAGGTATCGGGCTTTGTATGAAAACAACCCATCAATGTACTTCACTGTAGATAGAGAGGGAAAGATACTTTCCCTTAACCGGTTTGGGGCAGAGCAACTCGGTTACACTGTCGAGGGGTTAATTGGGCAATCGGTATTTAATATATTCTATGAGGAGGATAGAGAGGCAGTTATAGAACGATTCGTCCGGTGTTTGCAGAATATTAAACAGATCATTCGATGGGAGTTTCGCAAGGTTCGCAAGGATGGGAGCATACTCTGGGTGAGAGAATCCGCTCGTGCCATACAGGGGTCTGATGGTGGTATGGTTGTCCTTATTGTTTGCGAGGATATCACAGACCGCAGACGGGCGGAAGAACAGCTCAGGGGGTCGCTCAGAGAGAAAGAGATGCTTCTTAAAGAGGTTCATCACAGAGTCAAAAACAATTTGCAGGTTATCTCCAGCCTTCTGGATCTTCAATCTGACTACCTCAAAGATAGGCAAGCCATTGAGATGATGAGCAAAAGCCGAAACCGCGTCAGGTCAATGGCGCTTGTCCATGAGAGGTTGTACCAATCTAAAAACATGACAAAAATTGATTTTGCTGAATACATCCGCGACCTTACAGATAGCCTGTTCTGTTTCTATGGAGTCAACTTGAATAGGGTCAAGCTCAGGATAGACGCCGAAGGTGTTTTATTGAATATCAATTCTGCCATCCCCTTAGGTTTGATTATCAACGAGCTTGTTTCAAATTCCCTCAAGTACGCCTTTCCAAGGGGGAAAAAAGGCGAGATCGGTATCTCGCTACGCTCCGATAACGGTGGAAGCGACCTACCGGGTCGTCCTGAATTTACCCTGACTGTAGGCAATAACGGGGTGGGATTCCCCAGGGATTTGAACTTTCGAGAAACGAAATCACTAGGTCTTCAACTGGTCGTTGCACTCGTAGATCAGATTGGGGGTACAATTGAACTCGATAGAACCAATGGAGTGAGATTTAAGATTAGGTTTATGGAGCCGAAGCTCAAGGAGGAGATCAACACTTTGATTGAGTAGATTTATGGATGCAGAGGATTAAAGATGGCAAACGAACGGATTCTGGTCGTTGAGGATGAAAGCATCGTAGCAAAGAACATACAGAGCAGGTTAAAAAAGCTGGGGTACAACGTTTTAGCCCTCGTCTCCTCGGGTGAAGAAGCCATTCGGAGAGCGGAGCAAACCCAGCCGGATTTAGTGCTCATGGACATTGTTTTAAAGGGCGATATTGATGGCGTAGAGGCCGCCAAGGAAATCCGCGCGCGTCTAAACATTCCGATTATCTTCCTTACTGCTTACGCGGACGACAACACTCTGGAGAGGGCGAAGATAGCTGAGCCATTTGGGTATCTCCTTAAACCGTTTGAGATAAGAGAATTGCGCTCCGCGATTGAGATAGCCATTTACAAGCATAAAATGGAGAGGAGGTTGAGGAAGAGGGAATGGTGGCTTGATGTGACTCTCAAAAGTATAGGGGATGGGGTGATTGCCGCCGATGCGGAAGGACTGGTGGCGTTTATGAACCCTGTTGCCGAGAGAATGACAGGCTGGAGGCGGGAGGATGCTCTGGGTAAAGATTTGAAAGAGGTGTTTCACATTATAAATGCAGAAACACGAGCCGCTGAAGACCTCCTAACAAGAACACTCGACAAGGACGGTATTGTCGAACTGGTGAATTATGCACTCATTTCTAAGAATGGCATACAAATTCCTATTGATGCCAGTGCTGTCCCCATACAAAATGGCGGGGGGAGTATTACAGGCGTTGTTCTGGTCTTCCGCGCCCTCACCAAGTACGGGCAGCCGGGGGTGGAGATTTCAAATCAGAGGCCTGAATCAATTGATAAAATGGGAAATATCCCGATTAGCCTGATTGTAGCGACCCGTTCGATTTTCATTCAGGATGGGGTCCGCAAAATGCTTGAATATGAGAAAGACATAGAAATAGTGGCTGAGGCTTCGGACTACCCGGAGATTATTTCATCTGTCGAGCAAAAAAGGCCTGACGTTTTATTTATTGATACTGCTCTATCAGATCTAGATGTTGTAAAAATACTGGAAACAATGAAGGAAAAGAACATCCGAACGAAAGCGCTTTTACTACTCCGTGCTCTGGATGAGAGATTTATTATAAACGCCATCTCTCTGGGCGCTCGGGGATGCTTAACAGGTTCATCGAATGCGGGGCAGTTTATTCAAGCAATTCGGACAGTGAGCAAAGATGAGATTTGGGCGGATATAAAGGTGATAACGAAGATATTGACCCGGCTTTTGCCCTCAAAAAAAGGCGAATCCGCGTTAAATCCAAACCTCACAAAGAGGGAAGAGGAGATTATAAGGCTCGTCGTCCAGGGCTGGAGCAACAAGCAAATCTCTAAAGAGCTTTTTATAACTGAGAGCACAGTAAAGACCCATTTGGTGAACATATTCAGAAAGCTGGGCATCAATAATAGGCTTCAGCTTGCTATGGATTTCATTAACCAGGATATTTCTAAGTCTGTTTCCAGGCTTTAGATTTCTAATACTAAAGTTGTAGGAAAGAGCTAAAACTAAAATCCATCCAAGGTTCTATTGAATTTCATATCCGAGAAAGCTACATTATCTCCCCTGAACTTTTAATTTTGTGGAGGTGTGGGAAGGGCAGTGAATAAATCAGAAAAGGCACTTTTATTGATTCCTAACCAGTTTCCATCTTCCTTTTCCTTCCCTTGGCTGCCGCTGTGGCTCTAAAGGTTTCTTCCAAAGCCACAGCGGCCTTTTTTTGACTTATTTAGGGGAATCCCTTCTGCATCTTCTAGCGTCTCTGCTGTTTGGGGGAAAAGAAATGGATTTAGAGGGAGCGGTTCAGATAGCAAAGAGGGAATGGGAAAACATAAGGCTATCGCTCCGGAGGGGCTTAGCCATTATCATTCTTGATGCGGAGTAACCCAAAGGGGGGAAGTTGCTGTGAGATCAAATAGGTCCGTTCAGATGGTACTGGCTTCAGGCTCAGGGTTCTTTTCAGAGGGAATCTGCAAAATCCTAGCAGGTAGGAGCAACATAAAAATAGTAGCTGAAGCCTCAGACCCTAAAGAGGTCGAAAAATGCCTTGACAAGATAAAACCTGAGTTCTTGTTTCTTGACAACACAACACTCAATCTCGATATTGGCAATCTGCTTAATGCAATAAAGGAAAAAAGCCCTAATACCAAGGTTATTTTGTTTGGAAATCGAACTGAACGTAAGCTCGCCTCCCGTAATGTTATATACGTAACTGAGGAAACCAATTCCTCAAAATTAATACACACTATCAGAAGAAAAACTCGGGCTAAGGATATCCTAACCAAGGGGACCATCGGAGTAACTCGTATAAAACGTAAGCTTGTTGCGAAGTAAAATGGCTAAAAAAAGCGGGCATCAAACCGATAAAGGAAAACTTTATCGGTTTTCCTCAGGTCACCATTTCTGAAAATTCTTTGCGGATGAAAATGTATTCCAGAGGAGCATCCCTATCGTCATAGGACCAACTCCGCCGGGAACGGGAGTGATGTAAGACGCTTTCTCTCCCACCCTTTCGAAATCCACATCCCCAGAGAGTTTCCCATCGGGAAGGCGGTTTATTCCTACATCAATTACAACCGCCCCTTCTTTTACCATATCATCCGTGATAAACCTTGCGCGTCCTATTGCGGCTATTAGGATGTCGGCTCTTCGTGTCACCTCTGGAAGTGTCCTGGTTCGCGAGTGGCAGATTGTAACTGTGGCGTGACGGTGGAGGAGGAGAAGCGAAACGGGCTTTCCCACTATGTTGCTTCTTCCCACAACAACCGCCTCTTTTCCCTGTATCTCTATGCCGTAGTAGTCGAGGAGTTTGATTATGCCATACGGCGTGCATGGAATGAATCTGGGATTCCCTTCGACGAGAAGCCCCATGTTTTCGGGGTGGAATCCATCAATATCTTTTAGCGGAGAGACTGCTTTTAGAATTTTTGATTCATTAACCTGTTTGGGAAGAGGAAGCTGAACGAGTATTCCATGAATCTTTTCATCATAGTTTAGCCTCTCAACAAGCGAGAGCAAGTCGCTTTCAGTGGTTTCCTCCAGGAGGTTGTGCTCTTCTGAATAAATTCCTACCTCTTCACATGCCTTTCTTTTGTTTCTCACATAGATTTGAGACGCGGGGTTGTTGCCCACAAGCACAGCGGCGAGTCCTGGGACAATTCCACTCTCTTCTCTAAGCTTTTTAACTTCTTCTCTAACCCCTTTTCTCAGGTGTTCTGCGACCTTTTTCCCGTCTATTATCTCTGCCATGTTTATTCCTTAATTTAGCCCTAGAGTTCACAGAATTCTTTCTCAGTGAACTCTGTGTTCTCTGTGGCGGATATTTTGTTCTTCTACTCGAATTTCCAAAAATGGTTCAACGGTCCGTGTCCCTTGCCCAGGTCGAAAGACCCCCTTATTGCCCCTGTAATGTAGTTCTTTGCACCTCTTATGGCTTCTATTACGCTTAGTCCATTTGCAAGCCCCGCGCATATTGCCGCCGAATACGTGCATCCCGTGCCGTGGGTGTTTTTGGTCTCTATTCTCGGGGAAGAGAAGTTATAAAAATCCTCTCCGTCATAGAGAATGTCTATTGACTCGGATGCCTGCTCAAGATGGCCACCTTTTAAGAGAACGTATCTGGGACCAAGCGATTTTACCCTTTTTGCCGCTTCTCTCATATCTGCAATTGATGAGACTTCTATTTCTGAGAGCATTTCCGCTTCATGGAGATTGGGGGTAACGATAAGGGCTAAAGGCAGAAGCTCTTGTATGAGCGCCTTTTCTGATTCACTTTTTAGGAGCCTGTCCCCGCTTTTTGCCATCATGACGGGGTCTACCACCAGTCTTTCGATTCGGTATTTTTTAACCCTCTCAGCGACTGCTGAGATTATACCCTCACTTGAGAGCATTCCTGTTTTTGCGGCGTCTGTTCCGATGTCGCTCAAGACGGCATCGATCTGGAGTTTTACAAATTCAGGAGGTAAATCATAAATTCCCAAGACCGACTCTGTGTTTTGAGCGGTAATCGAGGTGATTACAGACGTGCCAAAGACCCGGAATGCCGTAAAGGTCTTCAGATCGGCCTGGATTCCCGCGCCCCCTCCAGAATCCGAACCTGCGATTGTAAGCGCCCTAGGAATTTTTCTCATCTGTTCATTTTATTTTACAGGTATCTGAACGGGTTTCCAATTTTTACCTATACGGAAGCGCCTTCTGATTCTTGACAGTCGGCGTTTCATCTAAGTAAAATAAACTTTCATAATGAGCGCGTAGCTCAGGGGGAGAGCGCTTGCTTGACGCGCAAGAGGTCGCAGGTTCAAATCCTGCCGCGCTCACCATGTAGTGTAATACTATTTAGGTTAAGCATAAGTGTCGTTGCGAACGGAGTGAAGCAATCAACATGGGATTGCTTCGTCGCTATCGCTCCTCACAATGACCTTTTACCCGTGATTATAAAATGAGCGAAATACAAATAAAACTTCCAGATGGAGTGGTAAAGACCCTTCCGAGAGGAACGACTGTCGGAGAGGCATTCAGGTCTCTTGGGATCGGAGACGGCGTAATCGGTGCGAAACTAAACGGGAAACTCGTAGATTTCTGGTTCGAAATAGACTCGGATTCCGCGATTGAGCCGGTTTCCCTTAATTCTTCATCGGGGCTTGACCTTATAAGGCACACTGCCGCCCACGTTATGGCGGAGGCTGTAACAGACCTCTTTCCGGAGGCTAAGGTTACAATTGGCCCCGTCATAGAGAATGGGTTTTACTATGATTTTGATTTTCCGCGCGGGTTTACGCCTGAGGATTTAGAGAAGATTGAGGAGAAGATGAAGGGGATTGTGGAGGAAAATAAGCCCCTGGTTAGGAGAAAGGTATCGAGAGACGAGGCCCTTGATATTTTCAAAAGAGATGGAGAAAAATATAAAGTCGAGATTATAAACGACCTGCCTCCCGATGAGCAGATTACAATCTATAATCAGGGCGATTGGTATGACCTCTGCAGGGGGCCTCACGCCCCATCAACGGGGTTTGTGAAGGCGTTTAAGCTTCTCAGCGTTGCCGGGGCATATTGGCGCGGGGATGAAAGAAACCCCATGCTCCAGAGAATCTACGGCACTGCTTTCTCCAAGGAGAAGGATTTAAAGGATTATCTGTCAAGGCTTGAAGAGGCGAAAAAACGCGACCACAGGAGGCTAGGGCGTGAGCTTGAGCTTTTTAGCATTGAAGACGAAATTGGTTCGGGACTCGTGCTCTGGCATCCAAAAGGGGCGAGAGTAAGGCGCGTCATTGAAGACTTTTGGCGCAAGGAACACGAGCGCTCCGGTTATGACATCCTTTTTACTCCCCACGTTGCAAAACTCGATCTCTGGAAGACGAGCGGGCATCTCGATTTCTACCGGGAAAATATGTACCCCCCAATGGAGGTAGAGGATGTTGATTATCAGATTAAGCCCATGACGTGCCCGTTTCACATTATGATTTATAAATCCAAGGTGAGAAGCTACAGGGACCTGCCTCTCAGATGGGCTGAAATCGGCACGGTCTACAGATATGAGCGTTCGGGGGTTCTTCATGGGCTGCTCAGGGTCAGGGGCTTTTCACAAGACGATGCACACATATTCTGCAGGCCCGATCAGATTGAGAAAGAAGTCCTCTCTGTGCTTGATTTAACTGTGAGGTTTCTCAAGACATTTGGATTTGATGAATATGAGGTTTATCTCTCCACACGCCCCGAAAAGTTCGTAGGGAGCGAGGAAAATTGGGAGAGGGCTACTGCGGCGCTTCGTGGCGCTCTCCGGAGCAAGGGGCTCATATATGACACGGACGAGGGCGGCGGGGCGTTTTATGGTCCCAAGATTGACCTAAAAATAAAGGACGTTTTGGGCAGGGCTTGGCAGTGCTCTACAATTCAGGTAGATTTTAACCTTCCTGAAAGGTTCGATATAAGTTTCATAGGGGACGATAACAAACGCCATACGCCGATTATGATCCATCGGGCGATATTCGGCTCGTTTGAGAGGTTTTTTGGAATCTTAATCGAGCACTATGGCGGTGCTTTTCCACTTTGGTTAAGCCCTGTTCAGGTTCGGGTTGCCACAATTGGGGAGGGACAAATCCCCTATGCTGAAGGGGTATACGAATTTTTAAAGAGGCATGACCTGAGGGTTGAGAGGGATTTTAGGAACGAAAAGCTTGGACTCAAGGTAAGAGAGGCGCAGGTTGAGAAGATTCCTTACCTTCTGGTTATTGGCGATAAAGAGGTCGAGACTCAGACCGTCGCGCCGAGAAAGCGAGGAGGAAAGAATCTCTCTTCAATGGGCGTTGATGAGTTCTTGAATTTAATCGAAAAAGAAAATGACCCATACGAGTGGAGGGAGGTAGAGAAGCATAGCTAAAGAGCCCGAGGTCCGGGTAAATGAAAGGATAAGAGCAAGGGAGGTTAGGGTAATTGCGGCGGATGGAAAGCAAGTGGGTGTTATTCCAGTTCGTGAAGCCCTGAGGATGGCTCAGGAACAGGGCTTCGACCTTGTGGAGGTTGCCCCGAATGCGAATCCGCCCGTATGCAGGTTGATGGATTATGGCAAGTATAAATATGAACTTAAAAAGCAGACCGGGGCTAAAAAGCAGAAGGCGCAATTGGTAAAAGAGGTGAATTTCCGGCCAAATATTGGCGAGCATGACCTTGACGTAAAGATAAATCACATAAGAGAGTTTCTCGAAGAGGGGCATAAAGCCAAGGTGAGGATATTTTTTAGAGGTAGAGAGATTACACATCCTGAGTTTGGAAAGGAGCTTGCCGATAAGATAATTGAAAAGGTATCCGACATCGGCGCAATTGATTCATTTCCAAAATTTGAGGGAAAGAATCTTATAATGGTTGTCGTACCAAAGAAAAAAGCGTAAGGAAAACAAGATGCCAAAAATAAAGACAAATAGAAGTGCGGCAAAGAGATTTTATAAAGTCACTGCGACGGGTAAAATAAAAAGGGCACACGGCGGAAAGAGCCATTCAAACGAGAAAAAGGGCAGAAAGAGAATGAGGAGACTTCGTTCGGGCGACTATATTGAAGGAGCAGAGGCAAAGAGGGTAAGAAAGGTTGTGCCTTATCTTTAGATAATTAGCCACGAATTGACACGAATGAGCACGAATGAAAAAATTTTAGTAGGGGCAGGTTTGAAACCTGCCCCTACCAATTAATAATTTATGTAAATAATTAAGGAGAAATAAATGAGGATAAAAGTCGGGGTTCCCTCAAGGAAGAGAAGAAAGAGACTGCTGAAACTCTCAAAGGGTTATTGGGGGAGAAGGAAGAACCTTATAAGAAGGGCAAGAGAAACCGTTCTTCGCGCCCTTGCTTATTCATATAGAGACAGGCGTCAGAGAAAACGCGATTTTAGAAGGCTCTGGGTTGTAAGAATTAACGCAGCCGTAAGGCCGTTTGGTCTCTCATATAGCGAGTTTATGGGAGCGCTAAAGAGGGTGGGAGTCGAGATTGACAGAAAAAGTCTTGCTGAGATGGCCGTAAGAGACCCTGAGAGCTTTAAGGCGGTTGTGGATGTTGTAAAGTCGAATCTGACCAAAACCGGCCTTTCCAATTGAGTTTCCGGCAAGTGCTTTCCCAGATTTTGTCCTGAGTTTAAGCTCTAATGCGGGTCGTACTCTAGTGGACACCCTTCACATATTGGACTCTTTTTGCACCATTCTTTCCCCAGCCTTACAAGAAGTGCATGATATTCGTTAAAGAGTTGGGCATCCTTGGGAAGCGAGTCCATAAAAATCTCTTGCATCTCTCCATAAGTGCTCTCTTCCGGAATTAAGCCATGCCTTGAGAGAACTCTATACGTATAGGCATCCACGACAAATGTCGGTTTCTTTGCGGCGTAAAGGAGGATGCTGTCTGCTGTCTCAGGCCCGATGCCTCTTACGCCGAGGAGTTTCTCACGTAGATTCGCCGTATCTTCTTCAATCATTTTCTGGAGATCGCCACCGTAGTTTTCCATGAGAAATTTGATGAAGTTTTTAATCTTTATTGCCTTTTGATTGAAATACCCTGAGGGGCGAATAAGCTCAGCAAGGGCGGGAGTTGAAATCAATGCCAATTTTTCTACTGAGATTAACCCTTCCCTTCTTAGGTTCTCTAATGCCTTTTCCACATTCTTCCACGCCGTGTTTTGCGTAAGAATTGCTCCTAGTATGCACTCAAGCTCTGTATCCGCAGGCCACCAGCCCTGAGGGCCGAAGCGTTTGTAGAGAGCATCGTAAAATCCTTTAATTCGCTCTGATTTATTCATAGTGAAAATGATAACATACGAAGTTAAGTCAGGAAAATAAGGCATTGGTATTCTTAGCGTTTCTTTAAATACCTTTACAAATTATTGACAACTTTTTAATCTGATGTTAACTCATAGTGGTATGAGTCGAACCGCGCTTTATGAGGTTCACAGGCAGTTGGGGGGAAAGATGGTAGAGTTCGCTGGATGGGAGATGCCTGTAGAGTACACAGGAATTCGAGAGGAGCACCTTGCGGTAAGAAACTCGGCGGGGCTGTTTGATGTAAGCCACATGGGAGAGGTTGAGGTTCGCGGCAAGGAGGCGGCATCTCTCTGCCAGTGGGTTACCACAAACGATATAGCCGGTCTCAAAAACCTTCAGGCCGAATACACGCTTCTCTGTAATCCGCGGGGCGGCGTAATAGATGATATAATCGTCTATAAATTTTCGGATGACCATTTTTTCATCTGCGTCAATGCTGTAAACACCGTAAAAGACTACGAATGGATTAAAAATGCGGGGAGTAGATTTAATGCTGAGGTATTAAATAGCAGTTCTGAATTCTCTCAGATTGCCCTTCAGGGGTCGAATTCCCAGGGAATACTAAACAGCGTTTTCGGAATAGACCTCGGAGCGCTGAAGAGATTTTATTGCCGGCCGGTAAAATGGAATAGAGCCGATCTCGTTGTTGCAAGAACGGGATATACGGGAGAGGATGGATTTGAGATTTTCCTCCCGTGGGATAGGGCAGAAGAGCTTTGGGGTGAAATAATGGAGAAGGGAAAGCCCTTTAGAATTTTGCCCTGCGGACTTGGGGCGAGGGATACATTGAGGATTGAGATGGGCTATCCGCTCTATGGTCATGAGATTAATGAAGATACGAATCCGATCGAGGCGGGGCTTACCAGGTTCATAAAAATTGATAAAGGGGATTTTATTGGGAGAGAGCCTCTTGTCAATTCAATAAAGGAAGGACTTAGGAGGAAGCTCACGGGGTTTGAGATGGTTGATCGTGGGATTCCCAGGCAGGGATACGCTATTTTAAAGGGCAATGACGTGTTGGGCGCGGTTACAAGCGGGACTTTATCTCCGAGTCTTCAGAAGTCCATCGCGATGGGTTACTTAAAAACCGGCGTAGAATCTAGCGATGGGGTTGAAATAGAGATCCGTGGGACTAGGAGAAGGGCAAAAATCGTTTCGATTCCTTTTTATAAGAAGTCAGAAAAGGAGAGAAAAAATGGTAGAGATTCTTGAAGAACTTAAATATACAAGGGAGCACGAGTGGGCAAGGCTTGAAGACGATTTGGTTGTAATTGGGATTACTGATTATGCTCAGGACGCTCTTGGAGAGATCGTCTATATTGAGCTTCCAAGTGAAGGAGATGAGATTACAAAAGGCAACCCCTTTGGAGCGGTGGAATCTACCAAATCGGTCTCGGATTTATACGCCCCTGTAAGCGGCGAGGTAGTGGAGGTAAATGAGGCTCTACTTGATTCCCCTGAAGCCATAAATGAAGACCCTTATGGTGAAGGGTGGATGATAAAAGTAAAGCCTTATGACATCGGTGAGCTTCAGGACCTCATGGATAGCGATGAGTACACTGAATTTATTGAAAAGGAATCAGAGAAATTATGAAAATCGGTTTAGAGGATGCGGATTCTTTTATCCGGAGGCACATCGGCCCAAATGATGCCGAGACACGGGAGATGGTTAAAGCCATAGGCACCGACTCACTTGATTCGCTTATTGATGAAACCATTCCATCGGCGATTCGCCTTGAAAAACCGTTAGGCCTTTCCGAGCCGGTAAGCGAATATCGTTTTTTAGAAGATTTGAGTAAGATAGCACAGAGGAACAAGGTCTTTAAATCATACATCGGTTTGGGCTATTATGACTGTGTTACGCCGGGTGTAATTAGGCGAAATATTTTTGAAAACCCCGGCTGGTATACACAATACACCCCTTACCAAGCGGAGGTCTCGCAGGGGCGTCTTGAGGCGCTCCTTAATTTCCAAACTATGGTATCCGATTTAACCAGAATGGAGGTTGCCAATGCCTCTCTCCTCGATGAAGGGACTGCTGCGGCTGAGGCGATGACAATGATTGCCCGGCTGAGGAGTAAAAGCGCCATAGACAGGAACGCAAACCTTTTCTTCGTTTCAGAGAGGTGTTTTCCTCAAACTATAGACGTTTTAAGAACGAGGGCAGATGCCCTGGAGATTGAACTGATAATTGGCGACCACCGCAGCTTAGAATTTAATAGCAGGGTTTTTGGGGCTATCGTTCAATACCCGGATGAATCAGGAGAGGTTTTCGATTTTTCGGATTTTATTAATAATGCCCACAAATCGGGGGCATTCGTAGCGGTGGCTGCCGACCTGCTCAGCCTCGTGCTTCTTACCCCACCAGGGGAGATTGGCGCCGATGTGGTATTAGGCTCAACCCAGAGGTTTGGAGTGCCTCTTGGATACGGTGGGCCTCATGCCGCATATTTTGCGACGCGAGATGAGTTTAAGCGTCAGGTGCCGGGAAGAATCATAGGAGCCTCAATTGATTTTCACGGCACGACTGCATACAGAATGGCGCTTCAGACGAGAGAGCAGCACATAAGAAGAGAAAAGGCAACATCCAATATTTGTACCGCGGAGGCGCTCCTTGCCATTATGGCAAGCATGTATGCCATTTATCACGGGCCTAGGGGATTGAGGGCGATTGCGGAGAGAGTCCATGGTTTAGCCAGGATTCTGGAATCTGAACTGGATAAATTGGGGTTTAAACAAACTAATTCCCTTTTCTTCGATACTCTAAAGGTGGATTTAGGAGACCATCTGGCCGATAGAGTTCGATCAATTGCGAGTGACGCACAGATTAATTTTAGATATATAGACGATCGGCATATAGGCATCTCAATTGATGAAACGACTCAGATAGAGGACATTTGGCAAATCGCTCAGATTTTCGCAAAATCAATTGGACGGGACTACCAAATACCCAATGATGTGCCCCCAAAAATAGAGATTAAATATCCCAAAAAATTGACCCGAAGGAGCGATTTCCTCACACATCCGGTCTTTAACAAGTACCATTCTGAAACCAAGATGCTCAGGTACATAAAGAGCCTTGAAAACAAGGACCTTTCTCTAAATACCTCAATGATACCTCTTGGTTCTTGTACGATGAAGCTCAATGCGACTACGGAGATGATTCCGCTGAGCTGGGCTGAGTTTTCAAGATTGCATCCATTCGCACCTCAAGAGCAGGCCCAGGGTTACATTCAGATATTTAAAGAATTGGGGGAGGCGCTATGTGAAATTACCGGATTCAGCGCCGTCTCTTTGCAGCCCAACTCAGGGGCGCAGGGGGAGTACACGGGGCTTATGGTCATCCGGGCATATCATAGGGATATTGGTCAGGGTCATAGAAATGTTGTGCTGGTTCCCTCTTCCGCCCATGGCACAAATCCCGCGAGCGCGGCAATGGCGGGAATGAGGGTTGTGATTGTAAGATGCGATGAAGAAGGCAATATTGACATTGAAGATTTGAGAAATAAAGCGTCCGAGTACAGAGACACTCTATCCGCGCTTATGGTTACATACCCCTCTACTCATGGCGTTTTTGAGGAAAGGATTAAAGAGATATGTGCTGTCGTTCACGACCGAGGCGGTCAGGTTTATATGGACGGGGCAAATATGAATGCCCAGGTTGGACTTACAAACCCTGCCATCATAGGAGCGGATGTTTGTCACATAAATCTACATAAAACCTTCAGCATCCCCCATGGAGGGGGCGGCCCTGGGATGGGACCTATTTGTGTTGCTGCTCACTTAGCACCCTACCTTCCCGGCCATCCGCTGGTTCCTATCGGAGGTAAAAAATCAATCTCTGCCGTTGCCTCAGCGCCGTGGGGGAGCGCGAGTATTTTACTCGTGTCTTATGCCTATATTAAGTTGCTTGGGAGCCGCGGGGTGACCGATGCGACCAAATATGCCATCTTGAATGCCAACTACATAAAGTCCAGATTGGAAAAGCACTATCCGGTTCTCTATAAAGGCAAGAAGGGAAGGGTAGCGCATGAGATGATTTTAGACCTTCGTCAGTTTAAACCCCTGGGGATTGAGGTAGAAGACGTGGCGAAGAGGTTGATGGACTATGGCTTTCATCCCCCGACCATATCATGGCCCGTTGCGGGGACAATGATGGTAGAGCCGACCGAAAGCGAGTCCAAGGATGAACTCGATCGCTTCTGTGACGCAATGATAGCAATTCGCGAGGAGATAGAGGAGATTGCCAGTGGCGTTGCGGACATTGAGGACAATGTATTGAAAAATGCCCCTCATGCGTTAGCCGAAGCGGTCTCAGACAAGTGGAGCCATCCCTATTCGAGGATGAAAGCCGTTTATCCGCTTCCTTTTGTTAAGAGCAATAAATTCTGGCCAAGTGTTGGAAGGATAAACAACGCTTATGGCGACAAGCATCTGGTCTGTACATGTCCCCCCGTAGAGTCGTATATGGAGGAAGCACTCTGAGCTTAACGCGAGTTTGATGTAGGGTTATACTAATTTTCTGTTGAGATGTGGCATTAAGGCACTTGCACGTTTAAGCCATCGAGTCTTGCTTGTTGGCTACCCAAACGCATGGGGTTATTTAAAGCTTCTTCTCAATGTATGCCGTCTTCTTTACATTATCGAGCCATGCCTTTATTGCACTCTCAACCTTTTGCTGGTAGATCGTTTCTCTTATTTCATCTTCTTTAGATTTATCGAGAGAGGTTGTTTCCGACTTTTTTTTGTCAATAACCTTTATTATATGATACCCGTCGGAAGACCTAACGGGACCTACAATCTCTCCAACCGGAGCCTCTTCGACCGCTTTTTCAAGCGCCTCTGCGAGCTCTCCCTTTTTAAAATAGCCCAGGTCTCCACCCTTCTCGGCCGATGAGGCGTCTTTAGAATATTTCTTTGCAAGTTCTCCGAAGTTCTTTCCCGATTTGGCTAAGTTAGCCACTTCTAAAGAGAGTTTCTGTGCCTGTTCCTCTTCATCGGGAGATGCGACAGGGATTAAAATATGGGCGATTCTTACCTCCAATGTTGATTCGAGCTTTCCGCTGTTTTCTTCATAGTACTTTTTTATCTCGTCTTCTGTTACGGCGATCTGCCCCAGAACCTGGGTCCCGATGAGTTTGTTGGCAAGGAGTTGTCTTCTCCATTGTTCTCTAAATGTTTGGGGGGTGAGGTGTTGCTTTTTTAGAACCTCGACCATCTGTTCATCCGTCAGGTTAAATTTCGCCTTTACGCCCTCTATGCCTGCATCTACATCCTTTTCCGTTACCTGAATTCCAAGCTTTTTCGCTTCCTGCTCAAGCAGTTTTTCTTCTATCATATTCTCCAGAACCTGGTCTTGCGTTTGAGGACCTTCCGGACCCGGATTCTGATTGATGAGGAGGGTTTCCTCTTTTACCTCGGAGAGCGTTATTACATCGTCGTTTACAACTGCGGCAACCCTATCTATAATCTCTCCTGAAATTGAGGGTTTAGAGATAAAAAAAAGCCCCAGAAAAACTATGAAGAGCAATTTCAATTTCTTCATTTTTTGGTTATCTCCTTGAGGTTATACTCAAAAATTTCTATCCCCATCTTTTCTCTAAGCCTTTTAGTATATTCTGAAAACGCCCTTTTTTTCAAATCAATCTCTATCCTCCCTTTTACTTGATCAAGCGGTGGAACCTTCGCTTTCTCGGTCACCTTTATTATATGAAATCCGTTTTCGGTTTCTATGGGATCGCTTACTTCTCCTTCTTTGAGGCTAAAGACTTTGTTTTCAATCTGAGGGGAAAGTCTCTCCCTTGATATATACCCAATATCTCCTCCTCGCTTTTTTGATGCTGAGTCATCAGAAAATTCGTCCACGAGGTTTTCAAATTTTTCTCCTGCCCTGGCCCTTTTTGCGACAATATCGGCTTTGGTCCTTGCTTCATCCTTCGTAATTCCCCTTGCTGGGTCTAGTTTAATGAATATATGGCTTACTCTAATCTCTTCGAGGTTCTTTGAGTTTTGGTTATAATAGTTTTTTATATCCTCCTCACTGATCTTCTGTCCCCCTATCTCCTGGCCAATAGCCTGGATTAAAAGTCGTCTCCTGTACCTCTCTAGGTTCTCTTTGATATCCTCCCTTCTATCAATCCCTTCCCTTTCGGCCTCTTTATATAAAACTATTTGATTTATGTACGAATCTAGGTACTCCCTTAATTTCTGGGGAGATGATAGATAAATGATCCGCTGGTTGGGGGAAACGTTCTCAAGGGATTTAATTAGGTCCTCTTTTGTGATTTCTTCTCCTCCTACCTTTGCCACTACTGCGGAGCCTCTATCAATAGTTCTTGCGTTTCTCTGTCTATAGAATTTATCAAAGTCGCTACAGCTAAGGGTGAGCGTTATTAGAGATAAAAGGGTAATAAATATCTTCATTTTGGTGTCTCCTCATCTCTTCTCGGAGTAGGTGCAGGTTTAAAACCTGCACCTACCGTATTTCTGGCTGATAAGATAGGGACGGAGGTCTTTGCTCCTACAATCGCAATTCTCTCAGCCTCTTTTTTATTTCATCAACGGCTTCTCCATGTTTGTGAAAAATTCTCAACCTTCCACTCGGCCTAAAGCGATGATAGAGAGGCGATTTTTGGAGGAAGATTATAACCGTTTCTTCCTCTTTTATCTCTATCTTTTGAGCGAAAATATCTTTCATTAAGAGTTTCAGTTCCACCACCTCAAAAAGGTTCAAGGCGGGTTCAGGTATATCTCCAAATCTGTCTTTAAGTTCATTTTTGATCTCATTGAGCTCTTTCTCTGATGAGATAGAAGAGATTTTTTTATAAAGAAGCAGCCTCTCCGTGCCTTCACTTATATAATCATCGGGAAGAAAAGCGGGGAGATTTGATCTTATTTCCGGCTCATATTCTATTTGTACCCCTTCATTCTTGAGTTCTCTGACTGCCTTGTCAAGCATATCTAAATAAAGCTCAAGCCCCACATCGGCAATGTGCCCCGACTGCTCGGTGCCAAATAGATTTCCCGCTCCCCGAATCTCAAGGTCTGATAGAGCGAGCTTAAAGCCGGAGCCGAGTTCGTTGAGTTCCGCGATCGCCTTGAGCCTTCTTTTTGCATCTGGTGTAAGCGAGCTTATGCTTGGAATGAGAAAATACGCGTAAGCCTTTCTCTCAGACCTCCCCACCCTTCCTCGAAGCTGATAGAGGTCGGCAAGGCCGAACGTATGGGCATCGTCTATAATGATTGTATTTGCCCTTGGAATATCAAGCCCCGATTCCACAATTGCCGTTGTGACGAGCACGTCGGTTTCGCCCTGTATGAATTTGGATATGCTCTTTTCCAATTTTCTCTCCTCCATCCTTCCATGCGTGATGTCAACTCTGGCTTCAGGCACGAGCTTTCTTATCTCTTCTGATACCTTGAAAATGCTCTCAATCCGGTTATGGATAAAAAACACCGCTCCACCCCGTTTGAGTTCCCTTGTAATTGCCTCTCGAACTAAGTCTCTGTTGAATTGTGAGACGTATGTTTCGACCGATTGCCTTCCTTCGGGTGGGGTGTTTATGAGGCTTATGTCTCGAATTCCAGTAAGAGACAGTTGCAGCGTGCGCGGAATCGGGGTTGCGCTGAGCGTCAGTACATCAACTGTCCTTTTTAGATTCCTTAATTTTTCTTTGTGCGCCGCACCGAATCTCTGCTCTTCGTCAACTATTATAAGGCCAAGGTTTTTAAATTTAACTCTATTTCCTAATAGCTTGTGGGTTCCTATTATGATGTCTATCCCGCCGCCTTCGAGCTTTTTCAGTATTTCTCTCTCCTCTTTTTGCGTTCTGAACCTTGAGAGCATGTCTACGATCACCGGATACCCTTTCAGTCTTTCCATAAACGTAATGTAATGCTGGTAGGCGAGAAGCGTCGTGGGAACGAGAACGGCGACCTGTTTCCCGTCCATTACGGCCTTAAACGCCGCTCTTATTGCGACCTCTGTTTTTCCGAACCCCACATCGCCGCATATAAGCCTGTCCATAACCCTTGGCGATTCCATATCGCTCATAACATCCTCAATCGCTGCCTCTTGATCCGGTGTCTCTTCGTATGGAAAGGCAAGCTCGAACTCCCTAAAGAGATTGTCCCTCTTTGAAAACTGAAACCCTTTTTCCGTTTTTCTCCGGGCGTAAAGCTCGACGAGTTGTTTTGCAATGCCTTCTACCGCCTTTTTTACCCTTCTTACGACCCTCTTCCAGTTTTGATGGCCCAGCCTGTCAATTCTCGGGGGCCTTTCTCCTCCCAAGTATCTCTGAACGAGCTTGAATTTGCCTACGGGCACGTAGACCTTATCTCCGCCTTCGTATTCGCACTCAAGGAAATCGGCCTCAACCCTTTCAATCTTGAGCCTCCTCAGCCCTTTAAAGATTCCTATTCCAAAATCTACATGGACAATATAGTCGCCGGGCTTCAGTTCGCTAAATGATGTTATAAAGGCGGACGGAATGTCTCTTATTTTAGTGGGTCTTCCCTTTTTCCTCTCTCCGAATATATCTCTCTCTGTGATTACTGCAATCCTTTCTTCGGAGGAGATAAATCCTGATGAAAGGGAGCCAACATGGATTTGTATGCCTTCTGCTCCATGCTCGGAGAGGATTTGTCCGATCCTTTTACACTCGATTTGGGTTTGTAGAACCAGGTGAACGGAGAGTCCGGAGGCCTGCCACTTTCGAATATTCTCGGAAAGAGCCTCAAAAGGGGAATCAAAGCCGCCTTTCTCAATTGAAATTTTATCCGCGCCGAAACGAATCCCCTCTACTCCCCCTTCGAGGGTCTCTATATCTTCAATAAGGATTCTCTGAAACCTTGATATATCATCTCCGAGCTGATTTTCCATGATATAGAGTTCTGAAATGTCAGGGATGATTTTTATATGTTTCTTTAAAGAATTTTTAATCTCGGATAGAGAGTTAATAAAGCTCTCAATTGATTTTGAGATTTCTTCCGGGTCGTCAAATACGATTAAGGCATCGTCGGGGATATAATCGAATACCGTGGTTAGGTTCGGGTAAAATGAGGGGAGAAGCCACTCGGTTTCCGGAAATCGAGCCCCTTTTTCAATCTCTTCGATGAGTGAGAGCTTGGCAGAGGCCGGTGTTTCTTGTTCCTCTGATTTTTTTCTTATATAGGATAGAGATTGATTAATTGTTCCGGCGGAGAGTATTATTTCACTTGTGGGAAGAACCATAGCACTCTCTATTTTCCCCATAGATTTTTGGTCATCTACGCTGAAATACCTGATTGAGCCAATCTCATCTCCAATAAATTCCAGTCTTACCGGATTTTCAAAACCTGGGGAAAATAGATCAACTATTGCGCCTCTTAAACTCACCTCTCCTATTTTCTCTACGAAGTCGGTGCGGACATAGCCCATCTGAATGAGATTTGATATAAAATCATCCCTTGAGATTTCGTGTCCCTTTTGAATCTGGATTATGGAGTCTTGAAAAGCCCTTTTTGGAATCCTCTTTTCAAGGATGGCTGGCGCCTCGGCTAAGAGGATTCTTTTCCCGGCTGCAAAGTGCAACCAGCTTATGCGCTCAGCCATCTCGTTTGAGAGGGACGAGAATAGGACTCCCTTTGAACTCAGTTGTTTTCTCTGAAGAAGGGGCGGTTTTTCTCCTGAATAAAACGCAATGTCCTCTGCGGCGGATTCTCCAATCTCTCTTGAAGAGACCAGATAGAGAATGGGTCTTTCCAGCCTCTTAGCCAGTTCGGAAATGATATAAAATTTAGATGAACCTTCTAATCCAGAGAGCTTTAGAACCCTTTCTCCACCCTTTATTTTCTCAAGAAGCCGAGTGGATGTGCCGGAATAGTTAAAGAGGATATTTTTTGCAGGTTCAATCTTAGATTCGGCGATCATATTTTATAGTATAACGAAGAGTTTTACCTTACCTTGGTTATAGTCAGCTAATGCTTTCCATGTGCTCAGATAATGATATGTAGTTGAGCACGCTCTTGGCTGTAAAATTAATCAGGGATGTCGAGTGCGATTCGTAAAGCTCGATTCAACTCCTCGATTTTCGAGGGAGACAGCATACCGACGTAATGTGTTAAAGCCGATTTCGGCAAACTGACTAACTCATCACAGTGAATGCTGCTATCATGTTTCCGATCTTCTTCGACACCCACCAAGACCTGAGTGGACAAGCCATCGTGCGCGGAGTAGATTGGGACACAGATAACTGTAGAAAAACGTGAATCGATGAGGACTTGGCGACTGACGACAACAAAGACCCGGTGTTTTTTGGGGTCTCTGGTCGAGGGATGAGCCACGCGATAGAACTCGCCTCGTTTTACGGGATCACCTGATAGGGCAAGACATCTGCGGCTTCTTGATTGAGCCGGTCGGCTTGTCGGTTGATGATGGCTAGGTCTTTAGCGTTCTGCTCGTTGCGAATCATCTGAGCGATGAATGCACGTATGGCCGCCTCTATGAAATCGGAGCGGTTCTTGAACTGAGCGGACCGCTGATCAATAGCTTCAAGCAGGTCTTCTGAGAGTGTAATAGAGGTTTTGACTTTCATACTACGAATATACCCCAATTTGGGTAGCTTATCAAATACTCTCGCTGGTTGCTCTACGATCCGTGTTAGGTGTCACCCAGAACCTCCGGCGTAAACATGCGAATGGTCTTGACAAAGTAACAGAGCGTCTCTGGCCAAAGCAGGGCGGAGTTGGTCGGACTGGCTCTCGGAGGTGTCCAAGTACCATGAAGAGCTCCCTGTCTGACAGTGCCATCGAAGTACACGAAAGAGTAGATGGTCTTGTGGAGGTCATCGTTGTGAGGTGTGAAGGTTCCCCACGGAGTTCGGACTTGTCGCCGTCCACGATGAGCCCCCGTAAGCGGAACATGGCCGGCGTCCAGCTGTTTTCTGAATGGCCCCAGGCATCGAGAAGTTCGTACAGGGCGAGCTCGGAGCTATTGTTTGGCATGAGATCGATGAGGAAGTGAGCACCCGGCCCGTAAAGGCTGGGGAGTTCGGCGACTAGATCAACGTGCCAGAAGAGGGGTTCTGTCATCTCTGTCGTTAGGTGTGAGCGAAGGAGCCCGGGAACCACACCAACGTTGCGCCCGAAGATGTGCGCATCTTGGACGTAGATGTACCGCGATTGTTTCCCACTGCTCGAATGACGATAAATCGCGTACGTCGTGGCTCCTATATGGTTTTGTGACGCCTGACTTTTATTAGACAGAGACCGATTTAGAAATGTAAACTAGACAGAATTAAAGGTCAAGTTCGATAAATGTGTGAAGGGTTTAGAATTGACTCAAATCGGGTCTTCTGGTAGTTTTTTGTTATAATCTTAGTGTTGAAATATGGGCTATGGAAAGACTAAAAGTCATCGAAAATATTAGGTTAACTTATGAAGATTATTTGCTCCTCCCTGAGGACGGGAACCGCTATGAGATTTTAGATGGAGAGCTTAACGTGACACCTGCGCCAACAACAAAACATCAGACGATTTCTTTCAACCTGACTGGGTTGTTCTATCAATATCTGAGGGAACACAGAACAGGGAAGGTCTTTTCCGCGCCGATTGATGTGGTTTTAGATGAATCTACAATTGTTCAGCCGGACATCATATTCATCAGCAAAGAGAGAGAAGATATTATTACAGAGAAGAACGTGCAAGGCGCGCCGGATTTGGTTGTTGAAATCCTCTCCCCAAATACGGCTAAGGTTGACCGGTTAAGAAAGATGCAGATTTATTTACGCTATGGGGTCAAGCACTATTGGCTGGTTGATCCTGATACCGAAACACTGGAGGCTTATAAACTGGAGTCCGGTAAGTATCATGTCGTAGGTGGTTTTGAAAAGGATAATGTCTTTGAACCCGAACCTTTTCCGGGGTTAAAAATCAGACTCTCTGAAATCTGGGAATAGCCTCTCAGGGCCCAGTGCATCGTGCCCCTACAGTCCTAAAATTTCTTTATTTCCTCTATAATCAGCCTCCCCATCTCCCTGCACCCCGCCTTTTTCATCCCTTCCTCATAGATGTCGGCGGTTCTATAACCCTTTTCGAGTACATTTCTTATGGCCTGGTCAATCTCATCTGCTGCCTTGTCCATATTAAATGAATACTTGAGCATCATCGCCGAAGAGAGGATAGAAGCAATTGGATTCGCAATACCTTTCCCTGCAATGTCAGGGGCGCTTCCGTGAACGGGTTCATAAATCGCTCCTTTGTCTCCAACGCTTGCCGAGGGAAGCATGCCCAGAGAACCCGTAAGCTGTGCGGCTTCGTCGCTTAGAATATCCCCAAACATATTATCTGCCAGTATTACATCGAAGCTCCTGGGCCTTCGTATGAGCTGCATCGCGGCATTATCCACATAGAGGTGCTCAAGCTCGATGTCAGGGAATTCTTTTCCGACTCTGGTCACGGTTTTCCTCCAGAGTTCCATAACGTCGAGTATGTTCGCCTTATCAACCGATGTCACCTTTTTTCTTCTTTTTCTTGCAATCCCAAAGGCCACCCTTGCAATCCTTTCAATCTCGGATGTGGTATAGACAAGGGTGTTTACTCCTTTCTCCTCCCCATTTGAGAGTTTTGTGATGCCGCGGGGAGTGCCGAAGTATATTCCCCCCGTGAGTTCTCTCACGACCATTATATCCACGCCCTCTACGACCTCTCTCTTTAGGGTTGATGCGTCTTGAAGAGACGGGTACACGACGGCTGGCCTTAGGTTCGCATACGCCTCTAATCCCTTTCTGAGAGCGAGGAGCGCCCTTTCGGGTCTTATCTCATATTCGAGACTATCCCATTTTGGTCCTCCCACCGCTCCAAGAAGAACGGCGTCAGATGATTTTGCTTTTTTTAAAACCTCATCGGTTACTGGAACCCCGTGGGCGTCAATTGAACATCCGCCAAATAGGGCGGTTTCAAACTCAAATTCAATTCCGTATTTCTCTCCTATAACCTTGAGGATCCCTATGCTTGCCTCTGTTACTTCTACCCCAATCCCATCTCCCGGAAGAACAAGAATTTTAGCCACCTTATTTCTCCTATTGATTTTTTTTGATCACTTCGTATTCTACCCATGAGCTGGTAATTAAGGAAGTAGTGGAGATTTTTTCTGTATGAAGAGGCCGCCTAAAAAGAAAAAAGAGGTCAAAAGAAATGAGGTCGGAAGGAACAAAGCGGAAAGTTCCTCTATTAACGGCTCGATCAGAAGATTAGCTGAGCATAAAACCCTTGTTGCGGTTTTCCTGTTTCTGATTTGTTTTGGTGTGTTTGCTCTCTCTCTGAGAAACGATTTTGTTTGGGACGATGTAATTTACTTAAAGAATAGTCCTGACTATTTTAGAGTGTCTAATATAAACTCTGGATTATTCCTCGGTATTAAAGGGCACCAGGGGTTTTCCTATTATCGTCCAATATTGTTCATTTCTTTTGCGATAGACCACGAACTCTGGGGGCTTTCCCCATTTGGGTTTCATCTGAGTAACACCATTTTTTATTCCTTTTCAACAGTGCTATTTTACCTTTTGGTTCTTTTTATGCTTGAAGAATTTAAAGTAGATGGAAAAGAGGTTAAGGCATTTTTATCCTCCCTTTTTTTTGCTTTTTATCCCACGCACGTTGAAGCGGCCTCCTGGATTTCCGGGAGAATGGATTTACTATGTAGTCTATTTTTCTTTCTGGCTTTTGTATTTCATATACTTTCTTACAGAAAATTGAGTTTTTTGGTATTGACCGGCGTTTGTTTTTCTCTCTCTCTCCTTTCAAAAGAAGTCGCCGTTGCTTTTCCAATAGTTGTTCTAGGATTTGATATACTCAGCCGCAGATTTAAAAGTCGCGATAGCATATTAAGATACGCCGTTTATGGAATTTTAATCTTAATCTACTTCTACTTAAGGGGAAGAGCAATCCTTCCTCAATCTCCCGGGGGAGGTGTTCAGCAATCTACTCATAATATCTATCGGGTTTGGGAGGTTTTAAGGATTCTTCTATGCTCTTATCTCTTTTACATAAAAAAGCTCCTTTTCCCTTTTGACCTAAATCCATTTATAACAGCCGTGCCGCAGGGTTTTTATTACTTAGTATCTTCAATCCTCGTTATTTTGCTTTTGTGCGTCATCAGTTTTATATCAATACGAAGAAGGGAATATGTTACTACCTTTAGCATATCTTGGATTTTTATCACTCTGGGCCCCCCTTCTCTTGTTGCGGTTATCCCCGTTACTGCAACGCCTCTTGCTGATAGATACCTATACATTCCTTCTGGGGGATACTGCTTGCTCATTGGCTATTTAATAATAGAACTAGAAAAGAGGGTGGAGTATAAAAAATTAGTCTATGCTCTGGGTCTTGCTCTATGTCTGTCCTATTTATTTTTCACGATTAGAGGACAGGGCATCTGGAAGAACGATCTGGTCTTCTGGGAATCTGTATCGAAAAGGTCTTCTGATCAATTTATTCCCCATATAGATTATGGGGCAGCGCTAAGAGAGGCGGGGAAAACGGATGAGGCGATTCAAGAGTTTTTAACTGCCTTTGACCTTACCAATGACAGTAACAGGGGAGCAAGGGCTATGACGGCAACTAATATTGGAATTGTATATATAGACAAAGGAGATTATAAGAATGCAGAGGAATGGTTGCTCAAAGCTATTGATTACGATCCTGCGTATGAGAATGCGAATTTTCAGATGGGATATATTTACTTTGTAAAATGGGATCTTAAGAATGCAGAGGAATGGTTTCTTAAAGCCCTCAGATACGATCCGAATGATGAGAGGGTGTATTATCACCTTGGCGCTACTTATCTCCTGAGGGCTGAGCGTGAGAATTACATCCCTGGTTACGGGATAGCAGAAAGGTATTTAATGAAGGCATTGAAAATATCGGACTCACATGGAGATACACACCTTATTTTAGCAAAGGTCTATGTCGGTCTTGGAGAGAGAGAAAAGGCAAAAGAACAGGCTAGGGAGGCACTCCAAATGGGGGTTACTGAGCCGTTGGCCAAACAAGCGCAGGATATTTTGAATATGAATTAAAGGTTTTTTCTTTAAGCTATATAGTTTCTTAAAGTTCCTATTCCCTCAATCTCCACCTCGACTTTATCTCCGTCTTTCATGGGGCCTATTCCCGACGGGGTTCCTGTGGCAATTATATCTCCCGGAAGGAGCGTCATAACCCTCGAGATAAAGCTCAGGAGTCTTGGAGCGTTGAATATGAGATTAGACGTTCGTGAGCTTTGCCTTATTTCGCCGTTAAGAAATGTCGAGATTTGGAGGTCACCTGGGTCAAGCTCTGTTTCTATCACGGGCCCTATTGGAGCAAACGTGTCAAACCCCTTTGCTCTTGTATATTGTACGTCTTTTGCCTGGATGTCTCGCGCCGTAACATCGTTTATGCACGTGTACCCAAAGATGTAACCTGGGGCTTCGTCTTCATTCACCCATTTCGCTTTTTTCCCAATTATTATGGCAAGCTCGCCTTCGTAGTCAACCCGTGAGGACATGTGCTTTGGATATATGATTTTATCCTCATGTCCTATCACGGCGGTGCCGGGCTTCATAAAAAGCAACGGCTCTTCGGGAAGGGGCTTTTTCATCTCCGCTGCGTGATCCCTGTAGTTAAGCCCTACGGCTACGATCTTGGTTGGGGAGCATGGGGGGAGAAATCTGATTTCATTTATGCGGTGCTCAATCTGGGTGATTTTATATTCTACGAATATGTCACCCTCAACCTCAAGGATTCTGTTTTCCTTAATTACCCCAAATCCGGTCTTTCCGTCCTTAGCGAATCTGAGAAATTTCATGATTTGTCTTTTTGTTGCCTCTGGATTATAGGTCTAAAGCATATTTGGCCATAAACTAGCAAGGTGCAAAATACAAGGTGCATAATATAAGTACATACTGAATCGTGCATATTGCATCCTGTAATCATTCGTGTTCATCTGTATTAATCCGTAGCTAATTTAAGTGTTATTTACTTTTAAAAGACGGCTCTCTTTTTTCGAGAAACGCCCTCATGCCTTCGACTCTATCTTCGCTGTCGAAGCAGAGCGAAACAAGGGTTTTTTCAAGGAGAAGAGCCTTTTTCAAATCCATCTCCGAGCCTGCATTGATTGCGATTTTGGCAAGCCTCACCGCCGTCGGCCCCCTTTTAGCAATCATATGGGCAAGATGCCTTGCATCTTCCATTACCTTGTCGTGTGGAACTACCTTTTCTACAAGGCCGATTCTCTCCGCCTCTTTTGCGTCTATCATTTCCCCCGTAAAGACAAGCTCCTTTGTTTTTCCAAGCCCCAGAATTCTAGTTACCCTCTGAGTTCCGCCCCAGCCGGGAAATATCCCGAGTTTTACCTCGGGGAATCCGAGTTTTGCCCTTTCGGAGGCGATTCTAATATCGCATGAGAGTGCAAGCTCGCATCCTCCTCCCAGGGCATATCCATTTATTGCCGCAATGCACGGGCTTGGATCGCTCTCTATAAGCTCATAAACCCTGTGCGCGAAATCCACGTATTCCTGGAACTCCCTATCTTTCATATTGGACATCTCCCCGATGTCTGCTCCTGCGACAAAGGCTTTATCTCCTGCGCCTGTGACAATCAGGGCCTTTAGATTCTCCTTGGGAAGTACGTCTTCGAGGAACTCCCTAAGCTCGCGAAGAGTCTGCCAGTTAAGGGCATTGAGTACCTTTGGACGGTTTATAGTGAGAACCCCTATGTCGTCGGACTCTCTTTCATACACAATAAGTTCAAATCCCATTACGGTCCTCCTAGTCTCTTCTTTGTAGATTTGAAATGATACCAATATCTTTAGATTGCTTCGCTAACGCTCGCAATGACAGTACACGTTATTGCACCATTGGTTTATATAATTGGTATAAGTTATCCCGACCACGAAAAGGTTGTCAACGACTCGAATAATACAAGATACAAGATGCATGGTGCATGATATAAATACATACTGAATCGTGCATCTTGCATATTGTTAATCTGTAGTTAAATTGTATTTTTTTCTTATCAATACTTTACCTCTTTAAGGAACAACCCCCTTGCGGGAGCGGTAATTACGAAATTCTTTTTTTCTCCCGACTCTAGGATTTCTCGAAAATCCTCTGGTGTGATTTTTCCCTTTCCGACCTGAACAAGGGTTCCAACAATCAGCCGAACCATCCCTTTAAGGAACCCCGTTGCCTCAATCTCGAACTCGATTCTGCCACCCGCTTTTTCCCTGAGTTCCGCGCTTAGAACCCTCCGAACCGTAGTCTTTACATTGGACTTGGATAGGGCAAATCCCCGAAAATCGTGTTCGCCGATGACCATTTGGGCGGCTTCTTCCATTTGAAATAGGTTTAAGCGCTCTGATATGAACCAGGCCCTAAGCCTTTCGAGTGCCGAAGGATAATCACGGTTTAAAATTACATAGGTATAAACCTTGCTTTTGGCACTAAGCTGGGAGTGGAAATTTAAATCCACATCCTCTGCATCTTTGATAACAATGTCATTGGGAAGAAGGGAGTTAAAAGCCTTCCGAAACTGAAATGGTGTTATTTTAGATTCCGTTTTAAAGTTTGCCACCTGAGCCAGGGCATGAACCCCTGAATCCGTTCTTCCCGACCCGATGAGGGCGGTTCTTTCTCCTATAATCTTCTCCAGGGCGTTTTCTAAAACCTCTTGAATTGTGGCTCCTTGAGGCTGCCTCTGCCAGCCCAGGTAGTTCGTGCCGTCATATTCGATAATGAGTTTGATGTTTCTCATTGGTAGATTTATTTAGCCACAAACCGTTTATGTCTATTTATTGCCATGATTAAGGCTTGCTCTTCTCTAGTTTTATTCTGGGGTCTAGAATTACATAGAGGATATCAACAATAAAATTGGCTATTACAAGGACTACCGTATATACAACCGTAATTCCCATAACGAGCGGATAGTCTCTGTTCGATACCGCAAACACAAAAAACCTTCCCATTCCGGGGATTGCAAATATGTGCTCTACTACAAAAGATCCCGTAATGAGATACGCCGCAATAGGACCTAAAACTGTAACGACCGGAATAAGCGCGTTTCTAAGTATGTGCTTCAACACCACTTTGATTTCACTGAGTCCCTTTGCCCTTGCCGTTCTTACAAACGGGTTCTCCGAGACCTCGAGCATGCTCCCCCTCGTAAGACGGGCGAGATAGGCTGCGGGCCCGGCTGCAAGCGTAAGGGTGGGAAGCACCATGTGCTCCGGCCTCCCCCAAAGTGCGGCGGGAAACCAGCCCAGTTTTACGGAGAGGTAATAAATCAGTCCTGCGCCTATTACAAAGCTTGGGACTGATACAAGGGCCGTAGCGAAAGAGGCTGTAAAGAGGTCGAGGATCCCTCTTGGCCGCATGGCTGAGATTATTCCCATCGTGGTGCCAATTGCAATGGAAACTAAAAGCGAGACTATTCCTAACTTCAAAGAAACGGGGAGGGTTTCCTGTATTATGTCTCCAACGGTTCTATCAACGTATTTATATGAAGGACCAAAATCTCCGCGCACCAAGTCCCCTAAATACTTTGCATACTGCTCCCATAGAGGCTGATCCAGCCTGTATTTCTCTTCTATATTTTTTCGAATCTGCGGGGGGAGTTTTTTCTCAATGTCGAATGGGCCGCCGGGGAGAACTCTTAGCAAAAAGAATGTAAGTGTAGATACGACTAGGACGACCAGAGCGCCGGTTGAGATGCGACGCAGAATGAACTTAACCATTCACCAAATCATACCATTCCCAACAATTAACTAAATATACCGGCTTAGCTGCTCCCTCTCCTTACCACAACGCTTTCCTTAGAGATCAGCCCCTCCCTGTCTTTCGCAAGTATGGTTATTAGGTTGGTTCCCTTATTGAGCTTTACTTTCGTGGATATTGGAATCTCTTTGCCGGCTGATGGGAGAAGTGCAACCTTATTGTCTCCGACAAACACGTTTACAAGTTCGACCCCCTCTTTATCCTTTACAGACCCCTTTAGGGCTAGTTCTTGAGACGTAGTAGAGAGCGGAGGATTTGAGATAGTTATAGATGGAGGTTCATCAAAAGCCCTCTTTGCAGCAGTTTCTTGAGGGAAATGAATCTTATCTGAAAGTCCCTCTCTAAAGGTTTCGTCTACGATTCCAAGCTCCAGGTTGAATACGGGTTTTTTCACTGTGAATGTAAATGCAGTCTCTTTTATGTCGCCGGGATTTAATTGATCAAGTCCAAATCTTCCCGTCTTTAAGAATACGGCGTCGCCTGAGAGGTTTTTAAGGGTCAATATGCTTTTCTCGGATGGTCCGTCTCCGATGTTCTTTACCCTTACGAGAAGTCCCGCGACCTCCCCAGGCTCGGCGATTCCGTTTCCGTTGCCCGATGAGCCGAATCTGCCGTCATCCACGATCTCATAGTTAAAGGCAAACGCCGGCCTTGGAAGCCCGTCTGTCTCTACATTGAATTTGAAATCGGGAAGGGTTGTTTTGTAGGCGTCTTCAAAATTAAGTGTGATCTCGTCTTCCCTTGTAAGAGATCCTTTCGGAACCTCAAACTTGACGTTCCACTGCCTCTTTTCACCCGGAGCGAGTTTTCCAAATATAAACTCCTTTCCGTCAAAAACCGGATTATCTGATTTTGTCATGGCTCTCAGCCTGTAGATGGGTGCTGCTCCCGTGTTTTCCACCTCGGCGCGAATCTGGAGATTCTCTCCGGCTTTAACCTTGGCGGGAGATGGGGTTATCTTGACGGAAATTCCAGGAGTGCCCGATGGTTTATTGCCAACAGACCAATCAACCCCGTCTTTCTGCCATCTCTCCTCTATCTTCTTTTCCTCGCTTCCTGAAATCTGCTTTATCTCACCTTGAATCTGGTTAAGGATCTCTTTTCTCGAAAGCGAGTTTGACCCGGAGATAATGTCTTTAGCGACTTTAACTGAGAAGTCATTCTCAATCTTTTTCCTCTTCTCCTCCCGGCTCATCGCTTCTTCGGGTGTTTCTTCACTGTCCTTTTTATCGCTCTTTGGGGTTTCAAGATAGACTATGGAGTATATGGGCTTCTCTTTATTCTCTATGTTTACCCTTTTCTGTCCGTCTAATTGCTCTCTCAGGTGGTCTTGAGAAGGGGTGTCGAAGGGTTTGTCCATAGATACTATCACCGGGTTAAGCTCAATGTCGGGCGTGATTCCTATATCTTGGATTGATATGTCGCCTGGTGTAAGGTAATGGGCTATTGTGAGTTTGAGCGCGGAGCCGTCATTTAGGTCGAAAATCTGCTGCACCGAACCCTTACCAAAAGTCCTCTCTCCCACAAGTACGGCCCTTTCATTGTTCTTTAAGGCCCCTGCTACGATCTCGGATGCGCTTGCGCTTCCAAAGTCCGCGAGTATCACGATCTTCCCGCCGAATTCGTAGTCTTCAGGGACTGCGCGATACGGCCTTTTCGAATCCCCCGTCCAAGTAGTAACTATGACCCCGCTTTTTAGAAACAGATTTGAAATCCTTTCCGCCTGATCCAGAAGTCCGCCGGGATTTCCTCTGAGGTCAAGTATAATCCCCTTGAGATTATTATCGTTTTTCTTGAGGTTTTTTAGTCCGGCTCTCAGGCTATCGAGCGTGTTTCTCTGAAAATCCCTTATCCTTATATATCCGACTCCATCCCCTAGATTATAGGCTTCAACACTTTCAATCTTGATTGTGTCCCTTACGATTGAGAACTTCTTAGGCTCTGGAAACCCCTCCCTCATTATATGGATGTTTGCGATTGTTCCCTTGGGGCCTCTTAGTTTTCCTACGGCCTCTATAAGAGACATGTTCACCGTAGATTCATCTTCAATCTGGACGATTCTGTCATTTGGTTTTATACCGGCGTTATATGCGGGGGTTCCCTCAATCGGGGAGATTACGGTAAGCTGTCCGTCTTTAATCCCTATTACAATTCCAAGCCCCCCGAAGCTCCCTTCGGTCTCAACCATAAATTCCTTGTAAACCTGAGGCGTAATGATGCCGGAGTGATGGTCTAGCGTCTCAAGCATCTCATCTATTACGGCGTATTCAACGTCCTGAATCGAGGGGTCTTTTGACACTAGACGGGGCTTTATGAATTGAAAGACCTCTTCCATGGTGTCCGTCAATGTATCCAGGTCGGAGACTTTTGTCATATCGAATGTTTTTTCGTCTTTTAGCACCTGAACTCTGAACGAAGAGCTATTTTCTCCATCGGGAAAGTCAACGAGAACCTCGTCGAGGGTTTTCTCAAGCCTTTCAAGCCCCGCAACGAGCATAGCTTTTGGTTTAATGGCCGATTGAGTGGCATAGTACCTCTTTACATAGTGCATTACCAGTGGAAGCACCTTCAGGTTATCCGCGCTTTGATCTTGTCCAGACTCCTGTGGCTTGGGAGAAAGGAATGAGACGTAGAGCAATGGAAGAAGAATAATTATGAGCAGTCGATTCTTTTTCATAAGGTTTAAAATTTTACTCAAGATTTCTCCGATTCTCAAATACTTGATTTCTTATTAATTTACCCTAGATTTCTGCCCGAATGCAATTGTCTTGAGGGTGTACGGTGGTCTACCCATACGAAATTAAATTCAAACCTCTTTCAATATTTCCTTCACCCTGTCCGTTATGTCCCCGATAGTCACGGGCCTTGAGATTATGTGTTTAAACCCCAGGTTTTCAATCTCATGCGTTTTTTTCTCGACAGAGCCTGTCAGTATTAAAGTGGGCGCGCGGGAATATTCTCTTAGATATTTAATGTCCTGAGATGTACTATCCTGAAATTGAGTGTCATAGATTATAATGATGGGCAACATTCTCGGGTCATCGAGCCATTCTTTGGCTTCATTCAGGGTCTCAACTGCGAATGTTCTTATTCCCTCCTCAATCAATTCGGCTCTCAAGAATGCCCTTTCTCTCCAATCTTTGACTACGACTATGGCCGCTCTGATTTTCATGGGTTTAAAATTTCAATATAAAATTCCGTGAATGTGTTCACTCCATAATTATCAATTTTTAAAAGGCTCTTGACAAGGGTTATTATTTGTGATGTAATTTGCTCTAATTTAAGAATAAAGAAAAAACATTAGATATTTAAAGTTCGGAAAAAAACCCTTGACAAGGTTTTTTTTATATGTTGTAATTCCAAACATCTGAGTTCGGGTATTCTAACAGCAAATGGAGTGGAGGATGAAACCAACCCAGGATTTAACCTATCAGGCGCTAGAACTCACCCCTTTCCCCAAAAGGTTTGAAAATTTTGAAAAAAAGGAGGATGCTTATGTTTAAGGAGGCCTTTGACTATAAAAATCAAAAAAGGAGGACGTGTTCTATGTTAAAGAACAGTTTTGGAATAAAGTATTTTTTAGCGGCTTTGGCATTTCTTTTAATCATCCCTGCTTTTGCCCCTATGAAGGCATGGGCTGGGAAAGGGATTACAACGGTTACGGATACCGATTTGGGAGATGGATCTACGCTCTTCTTCTTCTGGGACCTGCGCGGCAGGGAGAGCTTCTTCCAGGTTACAAATACAGAGAACAAGCCTGTCACAGTCCACGTTCAGGTCTTTAATACCGCCACCGGCTGTTCGGAGTTCGATTTCTTTGATACATATACCGGAGACGACACGCATCTCTACAATGTGAGGCACTTGGACTCCAATAACGGAGCCCTCACAGGCCCCCCACCACTTGACAACGGATACGGCTTTATCGTGGTATCAACAGCTGGTGATACCGACCATGGCCTTACTGGAAGCTTTAGGGTTGTAGATAGCACGGGTTATGAATATAGAACGAATGCCGCTGACTTTGAGGACTTTGATGATATATCCAATGGCGAAACAGTAGCAACTGATTTTTACACATTCAATTTCAACGACGTAAACGGCATATCCCTTGCCGATGTGGTTGGTATAGTTGTTGATGAATCAACCATTGATAGTGGCACAATAACCGAGCTATCGGCTCCAACCGTTACATTTACTCCGGTCCTCGTTAATGAGAATGAAAATCCATTCTCCTGTCCCCCGGCTGTGTTTTCATGCGCCACAGACTATGGCATAAACCAGGCAATCCTGAACAGTAAGGGTGGAACCAGTATATGTGGCGACACGAATACCAACGGTGCGGTTGGACTTACAGGGCTTAGCGAATCTTCCAATGCGAGATTCGTCGTCGGATTCATAGGGCTTAATGACGGTGCTGGACATGGGAGCATGGATGCCTGGTGGGCAAACGGCACGAATATTGTCCCTGTTGGTGTTACTTCCCCAAATAGTGGTGATTAAGGTCTTTTAAAAAGGTGTCTTACATAAAATTAAAAAGGAGGAGAAATCATGTTAAAGAGGTTGAGATTAAAGTTCATGGTGATGGCAAGTCTGATGCTTGCTCTCATTGGGTTTAGTTCTCTTAATAATAAAGCAATGGCGCAGGTCGCATCGGGGTCTGTATGTCCTGACGTGCCCTTTACCATTGGCTGGACTGATTTGAGTGTGAGTACGACATCCAACTTTACGGCCGGTCTTCTCGGCACAATCGAGTCATTCAACGGATCCAATATAGCCGGTATTGACTGGTTGTTTAATAACGGTTCATTCTTAAACACAACACAGGTTGGATCACAGCTCGTCTCATGGTGGAGCGAAAAGAATGGAAGGAATACATTACTCCAGGTTTTAAATACTAGCGGTAGCTCTGGGGTAAACGTTCACGTTCAGATACTCGGTGAGGATTGTGTGGAGCTGAAGGACTTCTGCGATACACTTACGCCAGCCGATACAGTCACGTATGATCTTTCAAACCTTGTATCGAATGCCGGACAACCCATCGCCACGGGGGTTCTTGCGGGACATGAGGGAATTATCACAGTCACCCCTGTTAATAATTGCACCAAAAGAGCTGCGGTTGCATTTAACTTCCTCCAGGGAAACGTGAGGATAACAAACGCCGGCGGTGATGATTACGGAACAAATGTCTATGCAAGGGGTGCTAAGAACAACGCTAAGATTGGTGCATGCAGCACCACAACATCTATAATATGTACCAAAGACAACCAGTGCCCAACGGGTGAGACCTGTGTCAATGGTGGCGGGGCTGGTAAGCCATGTAACACATTAATCGGTCTTGCCGGGTGTAAATTTGACGATGTCATACCCACTGACCTAAATGGCCCATTCTCCACACTTCCAGGGAGTGCGGGGGCTGGATCGGATTTAGTCCTTATTTCATTCGTTGATAGCTACGGTCCTCCGTATGCCCCGGTTGCAAACAGCTCTCCCACTCTCTTCAGCCCGGGACTATTCGATGACCAGGAGAATTTCCAGAGCTGCACGAGCTTTCCCGCCTGCTTCACAAGGCTCGGTATAGACCTTCCGATTCCTGTAAGCGAGAACTTTAGTCCGGTAGTAACACCTACACCTTCGCCCACACCTATAGCGTGTAGTTCAGATGCCCAGTGCCCTTCGGGTTTTGTTTGCGTAATTCCTACACCTGCTCCTGGCGGTACACCTGGGCCTGGGGTATGCGTACAGGTATCAACACCATCGCCAACACCGACAAAGAAGCCTAGCGGCGGAGGTGGCGGTGGAGGATGTTCGATTGGCGGGCCTGCAGAGATTGGAACGGCTATGGCTAACGTTCTGGTTCCGCTGGTGCCTGCGTTTGCAATCGGCTTCAGGGTGTTAAGAAGGAAATCGAGAAAGAACCAGAAGTAATTATAGAAAGGCGAGTAGGGGTTCAAAACCTTTGAGCCCCTACAATACGGATTAAGATGAGAGCCAGAGGGGCACGAGATGTGTTCCTCTGGCTTTTTATTTTAAACATTGAAAACGAAGTACGACCCTGATAAACACCACCGCAGATCAATTCGGTTAAAAGAATATGATTATTCACAGGTGGGCGCGTATTTTATAACGATATGCGCATATAATAGGGAATGCGTTTTGGGAGATGTGGTGGATAGAAGCGTAGGTTTATCTGCAGTTGGAAAGATAGCAAAGCTATTCTTTGAAGAGATACCAAATCATTTTGAAGGCGTTGCATTAGATGAGTTTGTTGTGATGCCGAACCATTTACACGGAATAATTATCATCCAAGATGTAGGGGTTCAAAATTTTGAACCCCTACAAAAGCAAAATGCATTTCAGCATACGATGCCTAAATCACTGGGGTCTATTATCCGCACATACAAATCTGCGGTAACCCATTGGTGTAGAAATAATGGTTATGAGCATTTCAAATGGCAACGCAACTATTACGAGCGTATTATCAGAGATGAAAACGAATTGAGGGCGATTAGGGAATACATTGCCAAAAATCCATTAAAATGGGAATCGGATAAGGAAAACCCAGACATATCTAATCCATAACGCTAAATGTTTATTTACCTTCCTTTTGAGGGGGAAGGTAGTAATCCATAAACCCCCTTGGCTGTGGAGGCCCGTTATATGAAAGCCTCTTCCATACGGAGGGATTTGAGTAGTAGAATTTAATTACCATTTCGCGGAATCTATGAAAAAACACCCTATTTGCCACGCTCACATGGTCTATAATGGCCTTTTTGTCCTCTTTCTTTTCCAATTTATAAAACGGCTTTTTAAACTTAGCCTTGGAGACAGTATCCAGATTCCAGAACCCTGCGTCAAAAAACGCCCCCATCCCTGGATTAGCGGAAGCATAATTCATAAAAACGGCTCTTATTCCCATATCTTTAGCCCCTGGTACAAGCGTATCGGCAAGGGCCTCCATGCTCTTTTGGGTTTCTGGGCTGAATATTTTATATCCCTTTTGAATCTCTATTCCATCGTTTTCTACCTTCCCAATAGCCTTCGGGGGAAGTCTTAAAATGAGTTCGCTTCCCAGTATTCCAAATGCAACGGTTTTTATAAAGTTTCTTCTTGTCGGGTTCATTTTCCGAGAATCTCCACTTTAATGTTGTCTTCTTTACTCACCTTGTTGGCAAATTCTCGAATTGCATCATCTCTTCTTTTTGCTAATACAAGATACTTTATAGACTCACTTGATTTGGCAAGGGGAATCTTAATCACTTCGATGAGTTTTATAACCTTAAATTCATTTCCTTCCTGAATGACGTCGCTCACGCTGCCTACGCTCTTTCCTTTAAATAGTTCGTTATATCTCACGCCAAACACCAGTTCCTTTACGGGTATATTTTCCCCCGATTTAGCAGAAAGGTCAGACGCAATCTTTTCTAAATCTTCGCCGCTCATCGCTCTTTTATGTGCCTCTTCGGCGAGGTTTTTATCCTTCAGGATTATTTCTTTTACACGGAGGTGTGTGAATCTGCTCTCGTTTTCATTATAGTAGTCTTCAATCTCCTTATCGGTTACTTCTCCACCCTTAGGCAGACTGCTTATAATTTCATTCTTTATAGTAGTTACAATCAAGCCCCTTTTATATTGTTCAATTTGAGGCTCAAGCTTTTTATCGAGGCCGCGTTTTAACCCCTCTTGATAGATGACTTCGTCGGCTATTACATATTCAAGTGGTCTTCCGCCCAGGTCTTTTTCATATATGGGTTTTCCATTAACGCGGGCAACGATTCTGCCTGGTGTGCTTGTTTGAGCCGCTTGTTTTGCAGGGGTTTCTTTAGTCGGAGTCGTCTCCTCCTTTTTCTCCTGCTTTTCACATCCTAGAGAAACCAAAATAACTAGAGCTAGGAAAGGAAAAAGCCTTTTCATATTTTTTAATTTCTCCCTAGAGTATTAAAGTTTTAAGAATCTAACTGGAAAATTGACAGAGTGCAACGGTTTGATTAATATTAAATCCCTAATTTAATGCCTCCAAAAAATCAGAAATACGACTGTGTTGTAATCGGTTCCGGACCGGGAGGTGCTCCATTTGCATGGAGGCTCGCCTCGCACGGTATGAATGTCCTTATACTTGAGGCGGGAGACCGTTACGATCCCTACAAAGATTACCCGCTCAATCTAAATGACTGGGAGACAAAGACCTTTCCTTATAGAAAGAGGATGAGCTATGCCTTTGGTAAGGCTCAGGTTCTGGATAAGAAGTACGGCCATCTCAAATCCTGGAATAAAGCCTCGGGTAAATTAAACCATTCGGAGAATAGAAATTACCTTGAGTACCAGCGTGTAGTTGGCGTGGGTGGAACGACTCTCCATTTCCAGGGCGAGGCACATCGCCTCAATCCCAGTGCCTTTCGGATGAAAACCCTTTTTGGTGTGGGCGAGGATTGGCCTATAGGCTATAAGGATATTGAGCCTTATTATGGAGAGGTGGAGAGGATAATTGGCGTCGCAGGACCAAAAGAGGTTCCTTTTCGTCCCCGCAGCAGTCCCTATCCCCTTCCGCCCCATAAGCTCAGCTTTAAAAGTCAGGTAATTGAAAGGGGATGCAAAAAACTGGGCCTTGATCTTGTGCCTAATTCTGTGGCTATTCTCTCTCATGTTTATCGCGATACACCTCCGTGTAATTATTGCAATGGATGTGAGTGGGGATGTCCGAGAAAGGATAAGGGTACTGTTGACGTTACGTTTATCCCGCTTGCCGAGAAGACCGGGAAATGCCAGATTCTTACAGGCGCATTTGCAGGAAGGATTGAGGTCGAGAGAAGGGACGGTGTAAAAAGGGCAAAAGGCGTTTCATATTATGACAAGGACGGAAAGGAGCATTTTGTAGAGGGAGATCTCATAGTCATTGCGTGCGGAGCGGTAGAGACCCCCAGATTGCTCCTAAACTCGGGGATCAACAGTAACGGGATTGTAGGTAAAAATTTTATGGAAACTGTCTTTTATGAAGTGGTTGCTTTTCATCCCGATAGGCTTGACTCTTATCGGGGTATACCGATAGACAGTATTATATGGAAGTGGAATGAGCCGAATCCCAAAATTGGGTTTCCTGGCGGGCTTAGGCTTTATCCTGCTGCTGGAAGTGCTGTAGGACCTGTACACTATGCCCTCCGTTTTCATAGCGGTTGGGGAGATGAATTCGTAAGGGATGTGGAAAAATGGTTCGGGCACGCCGTTGCGTTAAGCGGAATCGGGGAGTTCTTCCCAAATAAGGATACATTTATTGCTGTTAGTCAAAAGGAGAAGGATGAATTTGGGATACCTTTGGCGCAGATACAATCATTCCTTGGAGAACCGGAGCTTAAAATCCTCGATTTTATGTCAAAGACTTCAAAAGAGATTCTAAAAGCCTCCGGCGCGGGAGAAATAGTTGAAGAGTTCTCTGCATACGATTTGTTCAGTGCATCCCATGTGTTTGGAACGTGCAGGATGGGAAAAGACCCGGAGCAATCTGTTGTTGGTCCAGACCTCAGAAGCCATGAGGTCAAGAATCTGTTTGTCACAGACGCAAGCGTTTTTCCCTCTTCGGGCGGTGGAGACGCTCCATCGCTTACAATTGAAGCCCTGAGCTTGAGAGCCGCCGATTTGCTTATCGAAAATATAAAAAAGGGTTAAATCTTGGCCCACCCAAAATGCTTTATTTTGGTCGTCCTTTGCTTTCTCTCCGTAGTATGTTTTTTAACATCCTGTTCCCATAGTTCAGAAGGTTCTATCGGTTTACCGATCTTTACCGGTGTTTCAGATAAAGCGGGTATAGGGAGCGTTGGCGGGCTCGGACAGACGGCTGCATGGGGGGACTTTAACGGAGATGGGTGTCAGGATTTGATTGTTTCAAATACGGATTGGCGGCGTGGTTCTCGAAATGTGTTTCTATTTAAAAATATGTGCAACGGGACATTTACCGATGTAACGGCGGGGTCTGGAATCGTTAATCAGCCGCTTAGGAGCGCGGCATGGGCCGATTTTGATAACGACGGTCTTCTTGACCTCGTTGTTGGAACCATAATGGGTGGCGCACCACCCATACTTTATAAAAACCTCGGCGGAGGCGTTTTTCGTGATGTATCTAAAGAGGTAGGGATAACAAGAACGGGCGGTGTAATAGGTCACGTTATATGGGTTGACTATGACGGGGATGGCAGGATTGACCTTTTTCAAGCGAATTCTAATGGGCGGTCATTTCTCTACCATAATGAGGGCAATGGAAGATTTAAAGAGGTTTCAGAAAAAAGTGGGCTTGGGCTTAATCTTAAAACTAATTCAGCCATCTGGTTTGATTTTAACAACGATGGTTTTCCCGACCTCTTCCTGGCAAACAGAGGAGGAAATAAGCTCTATAGAAATAATGGAGATGGGACTTTTACAGATGTTACAGATAGGGCTGGGATAGGTGGGAATCCAAACTGGAATTCGGTTGCCGCATGTGCTGGAGACTTCAATAACGATGGTTTCTTGGACATCTATGTTGTAAATATATCCTCGTCAAGGAATGCCCTTTATAAAAACAATGGAGATGGGACGTTTACGGATGTAACAGAGCAAACGGGAACACAAGATGTAGGAGATGGAAGAACCTGCGCGTGGGTTGATTTTGATGGGGACGGGTGGATTGACCTTTTTACTACAAATCATGTGCACCCAAACAGGCTTTTTAGAAATCTCGGCAATGGGAAATTCGTTGATGTAGCTCCTCAGGTGAGAATTAACTCTCCTATTATTGATGTCTTTGCCGCCGCCTGGGGAGATTTCAATAACGATGGATTTATGGATGTATTTTTAAACGGCCATATTGGAACTGGTCTTATAAAAGGCGGTAGAACGCTGAATAGATCTCTCATAATCAAGCTCATTGGCAATGGACTAGATACAAACACATCCGCCATAGGGGCAAGGGTTAGGGTCTCCGCATCGGGCAGAGTCCAGATAAGGGAGGTCTCAGGTGGCAGGGGGTGCTGTGAGCAGGATATGCTCCCCGTTCACTTTGGAGTTGGCGGAGAAAAGAAAGTGGACATTTCAGTTAAATGGACAGGCGGAAGGAATTGCTCTTTCAGAGATGTTGATGTCAAAGGCGGAGGGATATTTTCAATATCAGAGAAGGGGTGTATTATTCAAAGATTAGGTCATCCATGAAAAAAGATATTTCTCTCTCCGTAGTTCTTCCCGCTTATAACGAATCGGAGAATATTGAAAAAACCGTCACTCATGCCGTTTCTTATCTCAAAGGGACGTTTCGGGATTATGAGGTTATAGTTGTAAACGACGGCTCGATTGATGGAACTCCTGAGATTGTAGAGAGACTCGCCACCTCTAATCCAAGGATAATTCTTGTGAACCATCCGAAAAATCTTGGCTATGGTTCTGCTCTTCGCAGCGGATTTGAGAGGGCTTCTCTTGATTACATATTCTTGATGGATAGTGATGGGCAGTTTGACATTAGTGATATTGACCGCTTCATTCCTTTTTTAGAAAGTTACGATGTAGTAGTTGGCTACAGGGAGAAGAGGGCTGACCCATTCATTCGTTCTCTGAATGCACGGCTCTATCACCTCTTCATACGGCTTCTTTTTGGTTTGAAATTAAGGGACATTGACTGCGCATTTAAGATGTTTCCCAGAAGCGTCTATCGTGCTGTAAGGCCCATAGAGTCTGGCGGAGCACTCTTCAGTGCGGAGTTCCTTGTTAAGTTGAGGCAAAAGGGCTTTACGATTCGAGAGGTCCCGGTGAGGCACTTTCCACGCCGGTTTGGAAGACAAACGGGCGCAAACCTTAAAGTGATAATCAGAATGTTCAAGGAGTGCTGGAAACTCAGGGGTAAGATTAGGGACTCAAAAGGTAGTGGAAAGACGCTCTTAGAACTGAACTTGTCTTTCCTTGCTCTTCTTGCCTTTGGTTTTATGGTCAGGATTCTATTCTCCCTTTACTGGACTTATGAAGGGGATTTTGGTGTATGGAAGTGGTGGGCAGATGGTATTTCTAGAGTGGGATTCTCCCAGTTTTATGATAAATACTGGTGTGATTACATGCCGGGGTATCTCTACATACTCTGGTTTCTTGACCACATACGCTCTGCCTTTCCTAACCTCCCGGACAAAATCGTCTTTAAACTCCCTGCGAATCTCTCAGACCTCGGAATTTCAATTTTAATCTTTTTCGTCCTTAGAAAAATCACAACCATAAAAAACGCTAAGATTGCGCCTCTCGCATACCTTTTCAATCCGGCATCTCTTTCAAACTCTACATTCTGGGGACAGGTTGACTCTGTCCATGCTTTCCCGCTTCTGCTTTCCGTTGCATTCGGACTTTGGGAGAATTTTATACTCTCAGGCGTATTTGCAGCGGTTGCCTTTATGATAAAACCTCAGAGCGTTGTGATTTTCCCGATTATCGGGTTTTTTGTTCTCAAGTATGTTATTAAACAAAAGGAAGGCACGGCGAGTTCAAAAATCATTATTCGTGGTGTTGAGGTTCTTGCCTCTATGGTCATTACATCATTCATCATTATCCTGCCTTTTATATGGTATAAATTAGCCGGACACGGCATAGAAGGGATTTTTAAAGAACCCTTTTATTTTATAAGGGAGAGATTCGGTACGGCATATAATCAGTACAAGTATGCGTCTCTCAACGCATTCAATCTGTGGGGCATGGTTGCTATGTGGCAGGACGATCAGATAAGGTTTCTCGGTATCGCATATCAGAGTTGGGGAACCATTATTTTTGGAATCTTTTATGCTTTGGTGCTTGGCTCGCTCTTCTATTTTGAGATGTGCGTAGAGGATCAAAATTTTGAACCCCTGCATTCCTCTCCCGGTGACCGACCCAATGCCCGCGCCATTTGTGCTATTACTCTTATTCTCTTTGCCCTTTTCCTTTTTATCACCCGTGCCCATGAGAGACACTTCCTTCCTACGATTGTGTTCTTTACACTCATTATATTCCGTTCGCGTGTGTACTGGCTTTTTTATATTCTTATCTCCGTTGCCTATGTGTTTAATATGTTCTATTCGTATATAGAACTGATGCCTCGTATTTCAGAGAGTGCAAAACCTTATCTAATCATTCCCGCGTCCTCACTTCAGCCTTTTATTCCTGGAGTGGTTCTTTTGCTCTTGATTGTTTTTTTTGCGGTTCTTATAAATTTTGTAAGAAATTCCATTGGGCTTTATAGAGGAGAGGGTTCTTAAAGAAAGGATGTCACTTAGAGCGTTTTTAGGAAAAAACAAAATTGAAATTTCTCTTTTCTTTTTACTCATCATCAGCCTGGGGCTTAAATTCTATCGGCTAAGTAATCCGAAGAGTTATTACTTTGATGAGATCTACTTTGCATTTACGGCTGAGGAGATGGCAAAGGGGAATAGAGCGGCGTGGGAGCTTGGGCACGAGGCGCCAAAGGGGTTTGCATACGAGTGGACACATCCGCAACTCGGAAAGGAGATGAGTGCCTTAGGGATTCTGATTTTCGGCGATAGTCCTTTTGGATGGCGTTTTTTTCAGGCACTCTTTGGGGGTTTTGGAACGCTTATTATTTACATTCTCGGAAAGGAGCTTTTTGAGAGCAAGAGAGCGGGGATTATCGCGGCTTTTCTATTTACGTTTGAATCTTTCATCTTTGTGCTTAGCCGCATCACTATGGTGGATGTCCCTCTTATGGTTCTTATCCTCATCTCTTCGTTGTTTCTCGTTAAATATGTTAGGACATCAAGAAACCTCTTTCTAATCCTCAGCGGAGTTTTTGCGGGCGCGGCCGCATCTACAAAATGGAATGGCGTATACGCTATCGAGTTTCTTGGATTCGTTGCATTCCTTGTGATTTTCTACAAGGAAAGGATTGAGCAAAAAAATGTATCTTTTATATTTGCGACCCTCAAGACCCTGCCGCGAATCATAATTGCCTTTGGTTTAATTCCCATTGCTGTGTATGTGCTCGTACACCTCCCGTTTTTTCTGTATGGGAATTCTATAGGTGATTTCATATATCTTCAAAAGAGCATGTACAGCTATCATAAGGAGCTTAATGCAACCCATCCCTACTCGTCTTCTTGGTGGGAATGGCCGCTACTCCTTAGACCCGTTTATTTATACCTTGAGAGTCGTGGCCAGGAGAGCGCACACATCTATGCAATCGGAAACCCGTTTATATGGTGGACAGGATGTGTGTTTCTCTTATTGAGTGTGATCGAAGTGATACGCAAGGAGCTGCCCGATCTTGCCTTTGCGACCTTGAGTGTTTTTGCATACTGGCTTCCTTGGGCGCTTTCCCCAAGAAAACTCGTGTTTATCTACCATTTCCTCCCCTCACTTCCCTTCGTCATTCTTATAATCGCCTATTTTCTCGATCGTATATGGACAAAGTGGGAATACGGAAAGGCTTTTGTCATTGTGTATCTTATCACTGCTTTCGGTATGTTTATATATTTCTATCCCATACTTGCGGCAGTTCCTGTTTCAAACAATTCCCTAGGTCGCTTTTTTTGGCTAAAATCATGGAGATAGCCGTTCATTAATCTGTGCTCTCTGTGGTTAAAATAAGAAATGGCAAATGTATTTAGAAAATCAGACCTCATCAGCGGTATCATCCTTGGAGGGATAATCGCACTGTTCCTCATATTAATCTCAAAGAGTCTTGAGCATGATGTCCCGGTACTTGATATCTTTGTAAGGTCTCAGTGGTTAGTTCTCATCTTTGTTCCTGCTCTCGTGACGCTCTCGGTCTATGTAGCATTCCGTTTAGGGCAGAGGCGCCTTGTGTTTTTTCAGTTTGGGAAGTTTATTATCATTGGTCTTGCCAACACCGCCATAGATTTCGGTATACTCAACCTTTTAATATTTCTTACTAGTATAGAGAGGGGACATCTATATTCAGTATTTAAATCCATCTCTTTCATGGTTGGAATTATAAACAGCTACTTGTGGAATAAGTTCTGGACATTTGAGAGAACTGAAAACAAATGGGTGGGAAAGCAGTTCTTTCAGTTTATCTCGATAAGCCTGGTCGGATTTGGAATCAATGTAGCTGCTGCCTCTTTTGTCGTGAACTTAATTGGACCTGTTGGTGGAATCTCGCCTAGACTCTGGGCGAATATCGGTGCATTTATGGCTATAGTGGTTTCAGTTTTCTGGAATTTTTTTGGATACAAATTCATAGTTTTTTCAAATGTAAAAACCGAGCCTTAATATCCTACCCATCCGAACTTATTAATCCATAGAACTCCCCAAAGGTTCACTAAGATTCCAAGGCAGATAAGTACCTTGTGATGCCATCTTATCCTGTCTCGCATTCCCTTCACCGTCAATAGAAATAAAAACGGGTAGAAATCCATAGCAAACCTATATCCGAATTGAGCGAAGCCCCAGGTGCCGTGTGTGAATTCCAAAAACGCCATTGGAATAATCGAAAGCCAACATCCGACTGTAATCCTGTCTCTTATATCGGCAAATAGGGCGTAAACAAATGCGGGGGTTGTAATCCAGATTGCCATTCCCGACCAAGATGGCTTGACATAGGGGAATTTGGAAAGGAAAATTGGCAGACCCGCAAATATTACCTTAAGATGGCGCGGTATGTATGTAATATCAAATATGCCCTTTTTATACCAGGGTTCTTCGAGAATACCCGGTATTAAGTAATAGGAGACATCCAGGGGAGTGCCAAACCTGAGAAGATTATAGATGGAGTTTAGACAGACGAATATACCGACTCCGAGTCCTAAATAAAAAAGTGGCTTCAGATTAATCCTCTTTAAGCCATCTGTCTCACCGGGTTTTTTGAGCCATTTATCAGAGAGCATAATTATGAAGAAGGGCAATGAAAAAATGGTGGGAAGACGAGACCAGTAAGAGGCTCCGAGCAAGAGGCCAACCAAAAAAGGATGTTTGTTCTTGAGTGTTGCCCAAATTGCAAGGGATAGGAATGCAACTGATGTTACCTGTGAGAAAGTCCAGACCCCGCCTGCGGTGGCGATCCACCAGTGTATGGTGCCGAAGCCAAACATTACCGTTGTCCAGAGCTGTACACTGCGGTTTTTGGTTATCTCCCTTGTGACGAAGAATATAAGAACAATATTCAGGCTCCCAAGGATTATTGAAGCAAGGGTCTGGTTTGTAGATAGTCCGAAGACATATACAAATGGCAGAAGGAGAATCGCGGGCATGGGAGGCGGGACGATATAGTATTTGCCGTCTCTTGGGGCTAGTTCAAGCCATGTTATCTTCTCCGTAAGATAGAGCCTTCCATGAAGAAACGCATCTGCGAGTCGGACAAAATTGTTATAAGGGGTTGGATGTCCATCAGTTGTAAAATAGTAGACTAAAAATGTAGTTGCGAAGAGAGACATGGCGATCAATATATAGGAACGGCCTTTTACTAATTGCAGGAGTTTCATAAGTGTCCTCCATCAAGCTCTCTGTATTAGCCCAGATTCACAGCCTCGTGTGGACTAAAAAGCCCACCTTCCCTGTATAAAGAGTGATAGAAACAAACCAAAAAACAGGAGCGAAAGAAAGGTGAGCAAGTAGTTTATCTCTCTGCTCCTCCCGAACAACGAAAGGGCAATAAACAGAGGAAACATAGAGAGTGTGTAACGGGGTATGCTTAACCAAAAAGAGGTTGATGTTACAACCAGCCATGTGATAAACATGTATACGCCGTATGAGATACGGAGACGTATACCTACCCATATAGTTAAGATAAATCCGAGGACTCCAAATATAATCTCAGCCCAGCCTACAAGGATTGAATCGGCTGGTGAGCGCCACCATGTACTGTGCCAAGCGCCTAAGAGTCCTATCCACGGGAAATTAAGCGTCTTTGCCCAATGTTCCTTTTGAATTTGGAGAAACTCAAAAGGGTTGCCGAAAGTTAAATAATTAGCGATTAGATATAACAGAAAACCAAATGGAATAAGTGTCAGCCACAGAATATCCTTTCTTATGCTTCTTATGTGAACCCCTTTTTGTGATATATACTCCAGTATAAGGGCAGGTAGCAATATGATTCCTGTGATTCTAGTTAGAGAGGCGGCCATTCCAATAAGGCCGGAAAGCCACCATCTTCCTTTTCTTCCATAGTAGAAGCTCGCGATTGTAAGGGCTAGAAAAAGGCTTTCTGTATAACCCGCGTGTAGAAAGTAGGCTGTTGGAAATATGGAGAAGTAAAATGCAGTTCTCAGAGCAGTTTCCTCCGTATGGTCTAAGAGAGCCAGTTTGTAGATGTAGAAGGTTGCAGAGGCGTATGCAAGGTTCGAGACTATAAGGGCGGAGAGCATGTAGTCTCTAAATGCGAAGGCAAAGAGCCTAATGAGAATCGGATAAAATGGAAAAAAAACAATCCGTAGGTATCTTTCACCCTCGGTGGTATTTGAGTAGCCCCTTTGTGCAATATCAAGATAGTGAGCCGTGTCCCACCGATTCCAGATTGTGAGCAGAGAGGAAGGGATTTCATTTTGTAAGGTCATAAGGGCGAAATAAGAGAAAAAGAATGTTCCAACTGTTGTGATGATTATAATGGAGACAAGTGCTTTTGTTGGTTTTTGATTATCCATATTTTCCCCTAGAAAAGAAGGCCTTTTTAATTTATCATTGACCTGTACAATTTCAACATGAATTCCAATGGGATCCTAAGTTATTCTATTGATCGTGACTTTCAAGATACGCCTAGAACCCATCCAATGTTATCTTATAAGTGAAACCAGGCCGCTTGTTATGGTACAAGGGGGAAATGCGACCAGGGCTGTTCGGCTTACAAAATTGGTTTAATGGTCAAGGAGAGAAAACATTATTGCAATTGAAATATAAGGCTCTTTCTAAGGTTAGGTTCTCCCAATTCGTAAATGGTAAGTACTTTCCAGTTCTTATTGCGTTTGGTTTTTTTATCCTGACTTTTTCGATCTACTCTGCAACTGGACCTCGCTTTCCGACCCCGTATAACTATTTCACATGGCTTGCGGATGCATTCCTTCATGGGAGATTGGGCCTTACAAAAGCCACTCGTTATCTTGGTGAACTAATACCGGTTAATGGGAAATTCTACGTTATTTATCCCCCCATGCCGGCCATTCTTCTAATGCCATTTGTCGCCATTTGGGGACCAGAATTCAATCAAACCCTTGGCTCGGTGTTTTTCGCAAGTGTGAATGTATCCCTATTCTATCTCCTTGTGAGGAGGTTGACTCGGAATTTAGAAATTCAAATCTGGATGACATTACTCTTTGGTTTCAGCACGATTCACTGGTATATTGCCTCTGTGGGCTCGGCCTGGTATTTTGCCCATATAGCCTCTTTTCTCTTTCTCATTCTGGCTATTTATGAGACATTTACTAGACGACGTCCATTTTTGATCGGACTTCTCATTGGTGCTTCTTATTGGTCAAGGCTCACTACAATCCTCAGCCTGCCGTTTTTTATCATTATGCTTTCCGACATGTGGCTTATCAAATCGGAGGAGAACTTGATTCTAAGAAGGGTTAATCTAAAACCCCTTGTCCAACTGGGTTTGGGGGTTGGGATATTTGTCCTGCTTGATTTTACATATAACTTTTTGAGGTTTCATACCCCCTTTGACGTTGCTTACTTCATGTCGGGCATTGATACCCCGTCCCATGAACCCTGGCTCAATAAAGGCCCATTTAGCCTCTCCTATATCCGTTACCACCTTTCGATTATTCTGGCAAAGCCCCCTGTTTTTGTTAAAGAGCCTCCCTATGTTGTTCCATCATTAGCCGGGATGTCTATCTGGATTACCACTCCCGCTTTTATTTACGCCATATTTGCGGGTATAAGAAATAGGGTAGCTCTGGCATGTTGGTCTGGCATCATTCCGATTGCTTTGGTTCTCTTTACAAAGAACGGAACCGGGTGGACCCAGTTTGGGTATCGCTATGCAATGGATTTTTATCCATTTTTGCTCTTGCTGACTATTAAAGGGATCGGCGATGAGATAAGATGGCATCACAAGGTGCTTATCTGCCTTGGAATCTTAGTGAACCTCTGGGGAGTTCTATGGATTAATAAGTTCAGGTGGTTCAGGTGGTGGTAATTGGAGAATTGACCCCCCTGATTATCTTGTGTATTTTTAAAATCTCATTTATTAGAACGCGATTTTTGCCTTCTCTTCTTGGAATTTGTTTATGAGGAACCAGCTGAGTATTGCAAAGAATAAACCAGGGCTTGAGTTGCTGGGTCCCCTGGGGGTATATGTGTTTGTTGTATGTGCAATCACGGCACTCAGGAGATTTCTTCCCGGTTTTGTCATACCCCTCTCTGCAGTCTTACTATTCTCGGCGCCATTTGTGATGAAAAGCAACGTGAGCGGGCTTAAACCAAACCTCGATGGCGTGCTCTTGGGGAGCGCCGTATCGGTCGTTATCCTTTCTTTATACGTGATTATTGTGGACAAGCCTGTGCAGCTCGGCAGGGTTTCATATTCACTTGTCATACTGCAGCTCTTTCTTGTTGCCGTACCGGAAGAGGTTTTTTTCCGTGGCTACCTTCAGGAGAAGATCGGGAACGATTTAAGGGGAGTCCTGGCGGTGAGTCTCCTCTTTGCCATTGGGCACTTTGTGACGGGGTGCGTTGGCGGCGGATTGGGCGGAGCAAGCTGCGCAAAAACCCTTCTTACCTTTTTCCCATCAATTGTTATGGGTTATATGTACGCCACATCGGGAACGCTCTGGGGGAATATAATGTTCCACTTCCTCTCGAACATCGTCTACGAGGCTACGGGCGGATTGTGAAATGCAGGATGCACGATGCGTGTGTTCTCTTATCCGGTATCGCGAATCCTGAATCTTTCTTGGTGCAATTTTCCTAATTATGATATTATAGAAATATGGATACTCTCAGAGTAGGGCTGGGGCAGATTGATGTATGTGTCGGGAACCTAAGTGGAAATCTGAAAAAGATTCTCGAATATATAGAGATTGCAAAGAACTTAGGCGTAGACATTTTATGCTTTCCCGAACTTGCCGTTACGGGGTATCCGCCCGAAGACCTGCTACTGAAATCGAGTTTCATAGAGGATAACTTAGAGATCCTCGATAAAATCCGAGAGGCTTCGGATGGACTCACCGTGATAGTCGGCTTTGTGGATAAAAAAGAGGACATTTATAACGCCGCCGCAATAATACACAACAGGGATCTGGTAGACGTCTATCATAAGCGCTACCTTCCGAACTACGGCGTCTTTGATGAGAACAGGTATTTTCAATCCGGAACTCGCGCTCCCGTTTACAAATTGGGCAATGTGAGGTTTGGTGTAAACATTTGCGAGGACATCTGGTATCCGGGAAATCCGACAAGGGAGCAGGCAATCTTGGGAGACGCCCAGATAATTATAAATATTTCCTCCTCTCCGTATTACGCCTCAAAGGTCAAATCAAGAGAGCAGATGCTTTCTGTGAGGGCGTCCGACTATTCGGTGGTTGTAGTTTTCTGCAACCTTGTAGGGGGACAGGATGAGCTTGTCTTTGACGGGCATAGCGCCGTAATAGGGGAGGCGGGAAAAGTAATAGCCCGTGCCTCTGGATTTAAGGAAGAGCTTCTCATTGCGGATATATCTCCCAATAGGGTTTTTCGTTCTCGTCTTCACGACCCAAGGAGGAGAAAGGAAAAATATACGCTCAGGATTGAATCTAAAGAAGCTCAACTGATCACACTTGCTCAGGCAGAATTTGGGAAAAATTCCCGTCCTCAGATTGCGCCTAGAGTCGAGGAATTTATGGGTGTAGAAGAAGAGGTGTTTCGGGCACTCGTTCTTGGAACGAGAGACTACGTTACGAAAAATGGGTTTAAAAAGGTTGTAATAGGTTTAAGCGGTGGGATTGATTCATCCATTGTCGCGGCAGTTGCTGCTGAGGCTCTGGGAAAGGAGAATGTTATAGGAGTGAGGATGCCATCGAGATACAGTTCCGAAGGGAGTATTAGAGATGCTGAAGAACTTTCCAAGGGCCTGGGAATTGAACTCCTTACCATCCCCATTGAGAAGGCATTTAATGCCTATCTTGATATGTTCTCTCAAGTTTTCGGTGGAAAAGAGCATGACGTAACTGAAGAGAATATTCAGACAAGGATTCGTGGAAATATACTTATGGCGCTCTCTAACAAGTTCGGCTGGCTCGTGCTTACCACCGGGAATAAGAGCGAAATGGGAGTTGGATACTGCACCCTCTACGGAGATATGGCCGGGGGGTTTGCTGTGATAAAAGACGTGCCGAAAACGCTCGTCTATCGCATTGCAGAGTTCTACAACAGGTGGAAGGGGAAAGACATCATTCCAAAGACCGTTTTAGAAAAGCCGCCTTCAGCAGAGCTGAGACCAAACCAGAGAGATACGGATTCTATTCCTCCTTATAACGTTCTCGATCCAATACTAAAGGCTTATGTAGAAGAGGATTTAAGCGTAGAGGAGATCATTAATCTGGGGTTTGATGAAAATTTGGTAAAGCGGGTAATAAAGATGGTGGATTTAAACGAGTATAAGCGAAGACAATCGCCTCCGGGCATAAAAATCACAGTGAGAGCTTTTGGCAAAGACCGCCGCTTTCCCATAACGAATCTGTATAGGGGATAATGATTTTTCTCATTTTTCGTTTTCTCATCCTTGATTGTTTACCTAAACATAGTTAAAATGAAGGTTTGATATGTAAATTGAGGAGACGGTTAATATGGGGCAAACGGGATTCCCTCCAAAGCAGGGCCTTTACGATCCGCAATTTGAGCACGATTCCTGCGGTATTGGGTTTGTTGTAAACATCAAAGGAAAAGAGTCAAACGAGATTGTGCGCCAGGCCCTCACCGTTCTCGTAAACCTCAACCATCGCGGTGCATGTGGCTGTGAGACGAACACAGGCGATGGCGCTGGGATTCTCTTACAGACTCCTCATGCATTTCTCAAAAAGGTGTGTGCCGGTCTGAAAATCTCTCTTCCTTCTCCCGGAGAGTATGGCGTCGGGATGGTATTTCTGCCCCCTGATCCCGCTCTTCGCCGCGATTGCCAGAGGCGCTTTGAGGAGATTATCAAAGCAGAGGGACAGCGCGTTCTTGGATGGCGCACAGTGCCCACGAATAATACCACTTTAGGAAATACAGCGAAATCACACCAGCCGTTTGTGCGTCAGGTTTTTATCGGACGCAATTCCAAGATTGCGGATGATATGGCGTTTGAGCGCAAGCTCTATGTCATTCGCAAACGCGCTGAAAATGCCATTCGCTATTCAGGAGTAGAAGGTGGCAATTATTTCTATATTCCCAGCCTCTCATATAAAACAATCGTATACAAGGGAATGCTCATGGCAGAGCAAGTTTCAGAATTTTATCCAGAGCTGATGGATGCCGATATGGAAACCGCTCTCGCCGTCGTTCATTCGCGGTTTAGCACAAACACATTCCCGAGCTGGGAGCGTGCTCATCCGTATCGCTACCTTATACACAATGGAGAGATCAATACACTTCGTGGAAACATAAACTGGATGCACACGCGCCAGTCAATGTTTGCATCCGACCTCTTTAGAGACGATATTAAGAAGATTCTACCCGTAATCAATTCCGATGGGAGCGATTCGGCGATGTTTGATAACTGCCTTGAGTTTCTCGTTCTTTCAGGCCGTTCATTGCCCCATGCGGTTATGATGATGATTCCGGAGCCGTGGTCAAACCACGAGAGCATGAGCGACGAGAAGAAGGCGTTCTACGAGTATCACGGCTGCCTTATGGAGCCTTGGGATGGTCCCGCTTCGATTGCATTCACAGACGGGATAAGAGTCGGCGCCGTGCTTGACAGGAACGGTTTGCGTCCATCGCGTTACTATGTTACAAAAGACGGCCTTGTGATAATGGCATCTGAGGTTGGGGTACTCGATGTTCCGCCTGAGCGCGTGCTCCACAAGGGGCGCCTCCAGCCGGGACGTATGTTTCTGGTGGATACTCACGAGAAGCGCATCATAGCCGACGAGGAATTAAAACTCAGGATTTCGACCGAGCATCCCTACCGCCTGTGGTTAAATGAAAATCTGGTATCGCTCGAAGACTTGCCTGAAGCCCCTCCTGTCTCGAAACCAATTCATGAGATGCTGATTCAGCGCCAGCAGGCGTTTGGATATACTTTTGAAGACCTCCGCATCATTATGATTCCCATGGCGAGAGACGGCGTTGATCCGGTCGGGTCTATGGGCAACGATACGCCGATTGCGGTGCTCTCTGACAAGCCCCAGCTTTTATACAACTATTTCAAGCAGTTGTTTGCTCAGGTTACGAATCCTCCTATTGATGCTATACGCGAAGAACTTATTACGGCAACGGAAACAACGATTGGTCCGGAGAAGAATCTTCTGAAACCGGAACCTGAAAGCTGTCGTCAGATCAAGCTTAAAACTCCGATTCTCACAAATGAGGAACTCGAAAAGCTCCGCCATATAAATATCCCTGACTTTAAGTCTGTAACGCTCCCAATTCTATTCAGGGTCTCAGAGGGAAGTCGTGGATTAGAAAAAGCTATGGATGATCTGTGCCAAATGGCAATCCAAGCCATATCTGAGGGAGCAAATATAATAATCCTCTCTGACCGGGGGATTGACCGCGAGAATGCCCCCATACCCGCGCTTTTGGCGGTGTCGGGACTCCATCATTATTTAATTCGCGAGGGCGCGCGTACGAAAGTTGGATTGGTGCTGGAATCTGGGGAGCCTCGCGAGGTACATCACTTCTCGCTTTTGATTGGATACGGTGCTGGAGCGATCAATCCGTATCTTGCATATGAGACGCTGGACGATATGATCCGTCAGGGGTTACTGACCGGAATAACATATAAAGAGGCTGTGAAAAGGTATAACAAGGCTGTTGTGAAAGGGGTTGTCAAGGTAATGTCAAAGATGGGCATATCCACGATTCAGAGCTACCGTGGTGCCCAGATATTTGAGGCGCTTGGACTTAACCAGAGCGTGATTGACAAATATTTCACGTGGACCTCTTCGCGTATAGGAGGCGTGGGGATTGATGTGATTGCTGATGAGGTCAGGATGCGCTATACACATGCCTTCCCTGACCGTCAGGTTAATGGAAGAACGCTTGATGTGGGCGGAAAATATCAGTGGCGCCAGGACGGGGAATATCACATGTTTAACCCTGAAACGGTGCACAAACTCCAGTACGCATGTCGAAACAACAACTACAAGGCCTTCAAAGAGTATACGGAGCTTGTGAACAACCACTCTAAAAAGCTCTGTACAATACGCGGACTTTTGGAGTTCAAGTTTCCGCCCGAGCCCATTCCAATTGAAGAGGTCGAACCAGTGGAATCAATAGTCAGGCGCTTCAAAACCGGGGCTATGTCCTACGGCTCCATAAGCAAGGAGGCGCACGAGAGTCTGGCAATCGCTATGAATCGCATTGGCGGTAAGAGCAACACGGGTGAAGGCGGAGAGGACCCAGTGCGGTACGTTCCCGACCCCAATGGGGATTCGAGAAACAGTGCGATTAAGCAGGTTGCGTCGGGAAGATTCGGCGTCACGAGTCTCTACCTCACAATGGCAAAGGAACTCCAGATTAAGATGGCTCAGGGCGCAAAGCCCGGAGAGGGGGGGCAGCTTCCGGGGGCAAAGGTCTATCCCTGGATTGCAAAGGTTCGGCACTCGGTTCCAGGCGTGGGATTGATTTCGCCCCCTCCACACCACGACATCTACTCAATTGAAGACCTGGCTGAATTGATACACGATCTTAAAAACGCCAATTCCCAGGCCCGAATCAGCGTTAAGCTCGTATCGGAGGTGGGTGTTGGCACTATCGCTGCCGGTGTGGCAAAGGGGCACGCCGATGTTGTTCTGATTAGCGGATATGAGGGTGGAACGGGCGCATCGCCCCAGACGAGCATTCAACACGCCGGTCTGCCATGGGAGTTGGGGCTTGCTGAGACGCATCAAACGCTGCTCCTCAATAACCTACGCAGCCGCATCGTGGTAGAAACCGATGGGCAACTCAAAACCGGACGGGATGTTGTAATGGCAGCGCTCCTCGGTGCAGAGGAGTTTGGGTTTGCTACGGCTCCTCTTATTGTGCTTGGATGTATCATGATGCGTGTATGCCATCTTGATACATGCCCTGTGGGTGTGGCAACGCAGAACCCGGAGCTTCGTAAGAAATTCCAGGGAAACCCCGATCATGTTGTTAATTTTATGCGATTTATAGCCCAGGAGATGCGCGAGTTGATGGCGCAGCTTGGCTTCCGCACAGTCAACGATATGATTGGTCGCACAGACAGGCTTGAGATGAAGAAGGCTATAGATCACTGGAAGGCAAAGGGACTTGATCTCTCAAATATTCTTTATCAGCCAAATGTCTCGCCTGATGTGGGGCGATACTGCCAAATTCCTCAGGATCATGGACTCGAAAATTCCCTCGATAACCAGGTTCTATTAGAGCTCTGCAAGCCGGCGCTTGAGAGGGGAGAGCCTGTTGAGGCTGTACTTCCTATTCGCAATATCAACCGCGTGGTAGGGACTATCGTGGGAAGCGAACTCACAAGGCGATATGGCGCCGAGGGGCTGCCGGATGACACCATTCGGCTGCATTTCCAGGGTTCGGCGGGACAGAGTTTCGGGGCGTTTGTGCCGCGGGGCATTACTCTTATCCTTGAAGGGGATTCGAATGACTATATTGGTAAAGGGCTTTCGGGTGGCAAGATCATTGTCTATCCTCCTGGAGGCTCGACGTTCGTTCCCGAAGAAAACATTATTATTGGCAACGTTGCGTTCTATGGTGCAACGTCTGGGGAAGCATACATTCGCGGCATGGCCGGTGAAAGGTTCTGTGTAAGGAATAGCGGCGTTCATGCGGTTGTCGAGGCGGTGGGCGATCACGGCTGTGAGTACATGACGGGCGGGCGCGTAGTTGTTCTCGGTCCGACCGGGCGGAACTTTGCAGCCGGTATGTCGGGAGGCATAGCTTATGTTCTGGATGAATCCGGTGATTTCCATCACCGATGCAACCAAGAGATGGTTTATCTTGAGCGGCTTGAGGATGAAGAAGAGATTAGAGAAGTAAAAGAGATGATTCTCAGACATGCAAAAAATACGGAGAGTCAGAGGGCATGGGAAATTCTATCGTTGTGGGAAGATATGGTGCCGAGGTTTGTCAAGGTCATGCCCAAGGACTATAAACGCATGATTCAGGCAATGGAACGCGTTCGGCAAGCGGGTCTGAGTGGCGATGAGGCTATTATGGCCGCATTTGAAGAAAACAAACGCGACCTTGCGCGCATCAGTGGGAACTAGACTGCTGTCCGGTAATTCCTATTTTGTGGCTTGGTTCTGCCGTGATTTTTTATTCTCTTCGTGGACTGTAACCGGCGTTGGCTGAACTCGCTAGCGAAGGATTTAGGATTTTTCCTTAAAATCCGAGTTATCTCTTAATCCCAAATCGCAAAGCCCCATAGGAAGCGGTTGACAGAGCGCGAGGTTACGGAAAAATATCTAATGCTCTGTGTGCATCTCATTCAAAATGGTTTGAGGTGGTTGTTTGGCTCTAAATACAAGATTTGATTATTGGAGCTTATTTATTAATGGGTAAACCTACGGGATTCTTAGAACACACACGCGAGCTTCCTTTGGAACGTTCGCCAGCCGAGCGGATTCGCGATTGGGATGAGTTCCATCTGCACTTTTCGGAAGAAAAACTCCGGATGCAGGGAGCACGCTGTATGGATTGCGGCATACCGTTCTGCCACACGGGGATTATACTGGGCGGCATGACATCGGGCTGTCCCACTAATAATCTTATCCCGGAGTGGAACGACCTGATTTACAGAGGCCTCTGGAGAGAGGCACTTGACCGTCTCCATAAGACTAACAACTTCCCTGAGTTTACGGGGAGAATTTGCCCTGCTCCATGCGAGGCGGCGTGCGTTCTGGGGATCAATGAACCGCCGGTCACGATTAAAAATATAGAGCGCAGCATTATTGATAAGGGGTTTGAAGAGGGGTGGGTGGTTCCGGAACCCCCAGCCAGGCGCACGGGTAAGAGGGTTGCCATAGTAGGCTCGGGGCCAGCCGGGCTTGCGTGCGCGGCTCAGCTCAACAAAGCAGGTCACTGGGTAACCGTATTTGAGCGCGCCGACCGCGTTGGGGGGCTTCTCATGTACGGCATCCCTAATCCTCACCTCGATAAGAGAATAGTCCAGCGCCGGATTGATCTTATAGCAAAGGAAGGGGTCAAGTTTGTAACCAGCACCGAAGTCGGCAAGAATTATCCTGCGGATAGGCTTCTTAGGGAATTCGACGCAGTCGTCCTTTGCGGTGGAGCTACCAAACCGCGAGACTTGCCCATAGAGGGTCGCGATCTCAAGGGAATTCATTTTGCCATGGAGTTTCTCCATGCGAACACAAAGAGCCTTCTCGATAGCAACCATCAGGACGGCAAATATATATCTGCTAAGGACAAGGACGTGATTGTTATTGGCGGTGGCGATACGGGCACGGACTGTGTTGCCACGGCTATGCGTCACGGATGCAGGAGCTTAGTCCAATTCGAAATTCTCCCGATACCGCCCAAAGAGCGTGCTCCGGATAATCCATGGCCTCAATGGCCAAAGATATACCGCCTTGACTATGGTCAAGAAGAGGCGGCTGCAATATTCGGAAGTGATCCCCGCAGGTATAGCATCACAACCAAAAGGTTTGTCGGGGATAAGCGGGGACATGTCAAAGAACTCCATACCGTTCAGATTGAGTGGCGTAAAGGCGACAACGTTAGACCTGCATTCAGGGAAATTCCTGGCACGGAAAGGGTATGGCCTGTGCAGTTGGTGCTCCTCGCTATGGGTTTCCTTGGCCCGGAAGATACGCTTTTGAATCAGCTTGGAGTTGAGAGGGATGAACGCTCGAATGCCAAAGCCGAGCATGGAAAATTTTCTACAAACATAAAAGGCGTTTTTGCCGCAGGCGATATGCGTCGTGGACAGAGCCTGGTTGTCTGGGCTATAAATGAAGGGCGGGGCGCCGCGCGCGAGTGCGACAGATACCTTATGGGGACGACAGACCTTCCTTGATTAGAGTTATAATGCCTTTTTGAAGATTCATTTGGAGAATAAACGTTAGAGGTTACTTGTTACCCGTTTAGTAAATTAATATAATAAGTATCTGAAGAACCCATTGCTTACATTAGAGAAACTCAGATAACTAAAGGGGGATAAACAGGAAATGGCTAAAAGAACCGTGACTGTCGAGGTCTTTCAATGTGACCACGTGGATGAAAAGGGCGCTTGTACTAACGACGGGTCAAGGCAGGCGATAAAGGAGTGCGCCGTGTGTAAAAAGGATTTATGCAGCAGACACTATGAAACGTTTTCCCTCTCCAAACTCTCCGGCCCTACCGGCAGTGGGATCACGCTTACATATTTTTTCTGCTGGGAGCATGCTGAGGAATTTATTAATACGCTTGTAAAAACCCTTGGCGACACAAGGCCAGTTCCTTATGGAGGGATGGCGAAGTAGAAAAATTAGTATAACTAGCTGCTAAGACTAGCATCTCGCTTGACTTATTGCCTAATTATTTAGGTTTGGCGGCTACTCCCAATAAGTCTGCCATTACAACATTCACTTACAGCCATAAAACAATAAAGGCAGGGAAGACTTTCAGTATAGAATTGAATTGTAACCTCTTTTTCTTTATTTACAATTATTTTTCATCGCGAAACATTTCTCTTTCTAATTTTCTTCCATTTATTTGTAAAATCTCTCGCAGATCAAACTCCTTGCTTTTGATTCCATTGACGCCTCTCGATCATACGGATATACTTTGTATATCCCGACAGGAGGTAATATCATGCAGAATAGAATTGAATTGCAGGTAGGCAAATGGGGGAATTCACTTGGTATTAGGCTTCCCAGGCATATTGCGGATTTATTGAATCTGAGTCTAAAAGACCGCATGAGCTGTTCCATAGAGGACGGCAAGTTGGTGTTAGAACCTATACGTCAACCTAAATACACGTTAGAAGAATTGTTGGCGGGTATAGAAGAACCCGGTGAAGAGGTTTCGTGGGGTAAACCTCGAGGGAAGGAAGCCTGGTGAAGTACGTTCCAAAACGCGGGGATTTTATCCTCTTGCATTTTGACCCTCAAGCTGGGCATGAGCAAATGGGCACAAGACCCGCACTGGTCATCAGTCATGATGCCTTTAACCGGGAAATGGGGTTTGTCTTTGTTTGTCCGGTTAGCAATACCACACGCAGAAATCCTTTTTATGTGCCTATCGAAGGGGGCAAAAGGGTAACGGGCGTAATCATGGCAGATCAGCTCCGTTCGCTGGATTATCGGGCTAGAAAAGCCGCTTTCATTTGGAAGTGCCCAGAGAATCTGTTGAATGAGGTGCTGATGCGTATAGAACCAATTATTTTTTAAACCTACGGATTGTGTGATTGATCTGTAGCAGGGTTTTTGTAACCTTTGAATTCATTAGTATTCTTTATAATTTGAATACCCATTGACTTCGATATTCAAAGTTTGTTAGAATCTTGCATTGTTGAAGACAAATTATCAAATAGACTTCAATACCAATGCACAATAGTCCATTAAGATATCCAGGCGGAAAGTCTTTTCTAAGTAAATACCTATCCATCGTAGTACAATTTAACCATCCAGTTGAGACCTACATAGAACCTTTTGCTGGAGGTGCTGGGGCTGCTTTAAGATTATTGTATAGTGGAAAAGTAAACAGAATCGTATTGAATGATTTTGATGAATTTGTTTACAAATTCTGGATGGCAGCCCTTTATGATACTGAAAGGTTAATAAAAAAGATAAAAGATACGCTTGTTGATATAGAAGAATGGAAAAGACAAAGAAAAGTATTAATAAACAGCCAAAGGAAAATCCCCCGATCTGATTTGGATATTGGTTTTGCTACTTTCTATCTAAATAGATGTAATAGATCCGGAATATTATCCGCTGGTCCTATCGGGGGCTATAATCAAAGAGGAAAATGGAAAATTGATTGTAGATTTAATAAGGTAATTAGTTGGAAACGTAACCAAAATAGATATGTAGAAACAACTTAAACAGATTCTCTTTTCTGTGATTAAATCTATACTCCACTTCTTTAAGATACATTGGGAAATGATATTTGGAAACCCCACGATAATTGTACAAGATATGTTTAGCGTAACTCCAAAACCCCTCAATACCGTTAATGTGGTTTTTGTCTGGCCAACTAAATCTCTTGCTATGGTTCAATCTGTGATGTTTACCCCATCTCTTAAGAGAGTTGTAGCTTCGGAATGTATCAGTATAGTACACCGACCCCTTCCTGGTATGCTTCCTAATATGCGCCATCAGTTCATCAGCCGTTACCTGCTCCACAACCTTGGTGTAAACCCTCCCATCACGCTCAAGTAGCCCAAATACAATGCTTTTTCCACTTGCACCGCGACCCCTTCTACCTTTTCTTCTGCCTCCAAAGTATGCCTCGTCAATCTCAATCTCTCCCTTGAGTTTGCCCGCCTCAAGCTCTGCTACATGATAGATTGCCTCACGCAGCCTGTGGTATACCCTGGTCACAGACTGATAATCTATTGCCAGATCAGTGGCAAGACGGTAGGCAGGTTGCAGTTGATAGAAACCGGTGATGATGGCAATCTCCTTCCTGAGTTGTTTAAGTGATTTCTGATGGTTGCACTTAGCGCATTTGATGTATCCGCGTCTTGTCTTATATGTCTTAAATGAACCACAGAATATGCACTTCCTGCCCCTTAAAAAGTTGGCCGCACAGTTAAAAACACTGTTTCGCATAGTAACCATAGGGATATTCTAGCCCCCTCTGGTTACGAATCCCACTAATTACCAAACCTTAAAAAAGGAGAGTAGAGCTACGTTTAGGGGAATCATTAGGAATAAGACTAAAGAAAAGTTTTTGCGATCTGACACTTACTAACTATAGATGGGCGAGGAAAGGAATAGTGTTAATCTCCGGACAAATTACCCTTGACATTTTTTTTGATTTAATCTAGCTTGTATTCCATGCTGGGTGATGCAGCAGAGATTAAACTTCCCGATAAAATCTATTTTAGGATTGGAGAGGTGAGCGAATACACGGGGGTAAAACCCTATGTGCTGAGATATTGGGAAAGCGAGTTTCAGGAGATTCAACCAATAAGGAGAAAATCACAAAGGCTCTATGATAGGGAAACAATAATGCTGGTTATGAAAATTAAACACATGCTCTATGACCAAAATTTTACAATAGCGGGGGCAAAAAAAAAGCTTCGGGAAGAGATGAATCAAAAGCGTGTGAGTACAAGGGTAAACGAATTATTGCGTGAAATTCTAAATGAATTAAAATCTATTAAAAAGCAAATGGACTAGATTTCCAAATTCAGAGGTACATTTTCCCCTTTAAATTAAATGGAGAAAAACGGGGTGTGGCGCAGTTGGTAGCGCACCGGCATGGGGGGCCGGGGGTCACCGGTTCGAATCCGGTCACCCCGACCATTTTTGAATCTGATCGAATTTAGCCACGAGTTAATATGGGTGAAAATAATCAGGATACAAGATGCAGGATAAGATAGATCATGTATCTTGCACCTTGTATCGTTTTATTTGTGGCTAATTGACAGTAATATGCCAATACGGATTCTCATATCAAATGATGACGGTGTAAATTCAGAAGGGCTTCATGCACTCGCTGGGGTTCTACAAACGCTGGGTGAGGTGTTTATTGTCGCTCCGGATCGGGATCAGAGTGCAGCAAGTCATGCGCTTAGCCTTTATCGTCCTCTTCGCATGGAAGAAATCGCACAAAACACATATAGCGTAGATGGTACACCTACGGATTGCGTAAACCTCGCGGTAAATGGAATTCTTAAAGATAAAAAGCCGGACCTTATAGTATCCGGAATAAATAAGGGCGAAAATCTAGGAGACGATATTACGTATTCGGGCACGGTGAGCGCGGCAATAGAAGGAACGCTCCTTGAGATCCCCTCTATTGCAGTTTCGGTTGTAAATAAAAATGGACTTCGGTTCGACGCGGCTTCCTTCTATGCCCTAATGATCGCAAAATACGTTTTAATGAGAGGGCTCCCTAAAGGAACTTTCATCAATTTAAACATCCCAAGCCTCCCAAAAGAGGAAATTAGGGGAATTAAAGTGACAAGACAGGGAAAGCGTGTATATGGAGAGCCTATAGTAGAAAACGTTGATCCAAGAGGAAGAAAATACTATTGGATAGGCGGAAATGAACTTGGCTTTTTAGACATTGAAAATTCGGATATAATCGCCGTCAATCAGGGATATGTATCTGTAACCCCAATAAAACTCGACCTTACGGACTACGATTTTCTTGAGAGATTAAATTGGGATTTAAAAGCATAGAAGCATTGGAATAATTATTCAGTCATACTCCCCAATAAACATATTCCATCAAAAAGAAAACAGGTGTAAAATAGAAACCGATCACAATAATAAGCCACAGAGAACAAAAGGGAATAACTATCTCCGTGTACTCTGTGACTGAGGGATACAAGTAGAAGGTTCGATGAATACTATGATCGGCGTTATAGGCGCGGCTGAGGCTACTGCCCAAGAGTCTAAGACCGCAGAAGAGGTAGGAAGAGAGATTGCAAAACACAATGGCGTGCTTGTCTGCGGTGGGCTCGGAGGAGTGATGGAAGCTGCCTGCCGGGGAGCAAAATCAGAGGGTGGACTTACAATAGGAATAATCCCCGGCTTTAGCGCATCGGATGCCAATTCTTATGTTGACATCCCCGTAGTTACCGGAATGAGCCATGCAAGGAATGTTATAGTCGTTCGCTCAAGCAGTGCTGTAATTGCAATAGGCGGCAGTTACGGAACTCTAACGGAGATTGCACTTGCCCTGAAGCTAGGAACCCCAGTTATCGGAATAAATACATGGGAGGTATCCTCGGATATTAAGAAGGCTGCAGACCCAAAAGAGGCTGTGGATCTGGCTTTTAGCCTCGCTCGCCATCGTAGCTAGCGAGGCCTGCGTAGAACGCCAGCCCCCTGTTTTCAAGAGTGTAGAGGATTGCACTCGCAAAGGCAGTTTATTTGCAGAAAACGAAACCCCTCATATAGTAGAACGAGGAGAAACCCTCTACTCAATATCAAAGACCTTTGGCGTTAGCCTAGAGGAGATCGAAAGGGCAAACAGAATCGAAAACCCTTCGCAAATCTCTCCCGGTCAGAAAATAATTATTCCAGGGCATGCGGCTTCGGGTCTATTCTGGCCCATTGATGGGAGAATCTCCTCCCCATTTGGAAGAAGAGGCCTATTAGGCTTTCACTCAGGAATAGATATACCTGCTCCTAAGGGAACTCCAATCAGAGCCGCAGCCAACGGTTTGGTAGTCGTGAGCGGAAGGAGCCTTGACGGATATTCACGTTATGGGAAAATTGTAATTATAGAGCATGGAGGCGGAGTAAAAACCATTTATGCACATAACAAGAAGAATCTTGTAAGAGCAGGAGAATGCGTAAAAACAGGAGAGATTATCGCAGAGGTAGGCTCAAGCGGAGATGCAACCGGCCCGCATCTCCACTTTGAAATCAGAAAGAACGGGAAACCAGTAGATCCATTAAGATATTTGCCCAACAACCTATACACTGGTAATTTAAGAAACGCGAATGAACAGATTACAAAATAACCATTTATCCAATATAAGGAGAGATTGATGGAAGACCTCAGAAAATACATAAGAGACATACCGAATTTCCCAAGAGAGGGAATAATATTTCATGACGTAACACCCCTTCTTCAGAATGCAAAAGCCTTTGGGCAAGCAATAGATATGATGGCCGAGACACTTAGGGGAAAGGGAGTAGAATATACGATTGGCATTGAGGCAAGGGGTTTTATATTCGCTTCAGCCCTTGCATACAAGCTCGGCACCGGACTTGTGATTGTAAGAAAATTGGGGAAACTCCCCTTTGAAAAGATAAACGCCTCCTATAATCTTGAATACGGGAAAGACGCACTTGAAGTCCATAGAGACGCGATCTCCGGCGGCAGCAGAGTCGTCCTTGTTGACGACCTTCTTGCAACAGGGGGAACCGCATCGGCAGTTGGCAATCTGGTGAAGGAGCTCGGTGGAGAAATCGTGGGGTATTCCTTTCTCATCGAACTCACAGAACTCAAAGGCAGAGAGAGGTTAAAGCCATATCCCGTCTGGTCTGTGTTAGAATTTTTAGTATGAAACCCATTGGCGTCATATTCAATCCATTTGCCCAAACAAATAGAAAGAGAGTGCCAGATCAGCTCAATGCCATAAAGAAAACCCTCGGCTCAAATGCGCTTGTCCGTGCCACAAGCAGCGTAGGAGAGGTACCAACGGTTCTAAAAGAATTTCACAAAGAAGGAATAAAGATTCTCTGTATTAGCGGTGGAGACGGAACGATAAGCTATGCGGTCTCTTCTTATTTAAACCTTTTCGGAAGCGAAGAGTTGCCCGTAATCGTTCCCATAAGGGGTGGAACGATGAATATGCTCTCAGCCGATGTAGGGCTTTCGGGAGACCAGATAACCAACTGCCGCAAGCTAGTTCAATCGTTAGAGAAAGACAAATTTCGTACAACTGAACGTGGACTCATTCGGGTAATTGACCCAAGGTTCAAACACCATAATTATGGATTTTGCTGGCTCGACGGATTTCCCTATAAGTTTATCAAACGGTACTATAAAGAGGGAGCAACCGTAGGTGTTGCGCTAAAACTCATCTTTAAAACGGGCATAATATCGTTGATGAATATGAATCACGACCTTTTCAAAGAGGTCGAATCAAGGGTTTACGTTGAGGACAGAGAGCTTCCATTCAAAAGCCATCTCCTTCTAGTCGCATCAACTGTCAAGAGACTCGTCTTTGGATTCAGAATTTTTTTCGAGGATGCGCAGGCAGGAGAAAAGTTCAGTATTGTTTATGTGACTCTCCCGTACTTTAAAAAGGTACGCTATCAAATTCCAAGGGCTCTATACAGAGGGCTTAAACCTGACGAATCCGGAAATTTCCTGAATCAATCAACAGAGAGTTTGAGAGTAGAGGGAAACAGGGGATACATAATTGATGGAGAGATTTATGAGCCCGAAGAGCCGGTGGATATAAGGCTTGAAGCGGGACCCAAGGTGAAAATATTCTCTCCAAAATCTATCAATTAGCCCCGGAGAACACAGTCTGGATAAAATGGAAAAGGTAAGAGTAAATATAAAAAAAACAGAGGACAGGTCTTATGAAATATTAATTGGAGAGGAAATCCTTGAAAGAATCTCATTAGATTTAGGAGAAGAAAAGCTCGCTCACTCTTACGTAATAATAACGGACTCGACTGTTTCTCCCCTTTATGGAAGGAGACTTCTTGGGGAGTTTGAAACCGCAGGGCTAAATGCACATCTCATCACCTTTCCCGCGGGAGAAGAGCACAAAAGTAGAGAAACTAAATCTAAGATTGAGGATGAAATGTCAAAACTCAAGATTGGAAGGGATTCCGCTGTGATTGCGCTTGGTGGTGGGGTCGTAGGAGATATTGCGGGGTTTGTCGCCGCAACCTACAATCGCGGGATACCCTACGTTCAGATTCCGACTACCCTTGTCGCCTCCGTTGACAGTTCCATTGGAGGAAAAACCGGAGTTGATACGCCATCCGGGAAAAATCTAATTGGCGCTTTCTATCAACCCCGGAGAGTTTATATAGATGTCAAAACTCTAAGAACTCTTTCGGCAAAGGAAGTAAGGGGAGGGCTTGCAGAAATCATAAAATACGGCGTGATTGAGGATAAAGTGTTTTTCGAGTTTCTTGAAGAGAATGTCGAGTGCGTATTTTCGTTTGCCACAGATGTTCTCATCCACATAATAAAAAGGAGTTGCGAAATAAAAGGCAGGGTTGTAGAACTCGATGAGAAGGAGTCAAATCTAAGAAAGATTCTAAATTTTGGCCATACAATCGGACACGCGATTGAAAATCTCTATGATTATAAAATCTCCCATGGTGAGGCCATATCAATGGGGATGGTAGCTGAAGGAAAAATAGCTGTGGAACTTGGATTCTGGAAGAGGGATGATATAGAGAGATTAATCTCTCTACTTAGTCGAGCGGGACTTCCTACAAAACTCCCCAACATGCTCAATTTAGATCGAATGGTTGACACAATGAAGTTAGACAAGAAGGCAAGGAGAGGAAAGATAGAAATGGCTCTCCCGAGAAAAATCGGAGAGATGGCAGAAATCAACGGAAGCTACGGGATAAAAATTGAAGAGGAATTAATACTCCGCATTCTTGGATCGGGTTAATAACTTCTACATTGAGATATAGTTGGCATTAAAATCCACTTTCAATCAGATGATTTTTTCAAACAGTCTTGGTTATGTGGACAGGATTAGAGAAATGTTATAAAATAGAGTAGATCAAATATGAGGTTTTTAGACCTCAATTAAACTGAAAACAACAGTGAGTAAAAGGAGAATAAAGGGGAGAACAATATGAATAAAAAGCAGGCCGCCCTGGAGTACCACAGCAGGGAACGCAGTGGAAAAATCGAGATAACGCCGACCAAACCCTGTATAACTCAAAGGGATCTTTCTCTAGCTTACACGCCCGGCGTAGCTGAGCCATGTTGGGAGATAGAGAGAAATCCAGACCTGGCCTATAAGTACACGGCTAAGGGGAATCTGGTCGCCGTTGTGACAAACGGAACGGCGGTTCTAGGACTAGGCGATATAGGGCCGCTCGCGGGAAAGCCTGTTATGGAGGGCAAGAGCGTTCTCTTTAAGCGGTTTGCGGATATTGACGCCTTTGATATCGAACTCAATACACATGATCCAGATGAGGTAATCAAGGCTGTAAAGCTCCTTGAGCCTACTTTCGGTGGAATAAACCTTGAAGATATAAAGGCTCCTGAATGTTTCTATATTGAGGAGGAGTTAAAAAGGCAACTAGATATCCCCGTGTTTCATGATGACCAGCATGGAACGGCTATCATTTCGGGGGCTGGACTGCTCAATGCCTGTGAGCTTGTAGACAAGGATATAAGCAAAGTAAGGATAGTTTTTAACGGCGCGGGCGCTTCCGGGATTGCGTGTGCCGAATTCTACATACTTCTTGGTGCAAAGAGAGAAAATATAATTATGTGCGATAGCATTGGCGTCATATACAGGGGAAGGGGAAAAGGAATGAACCCTCAAAAGGAGATGTTTGCAGTTGATACAAATATGAGAACCCTTGCCGATGCCATGAGAGGAGCGGATGTTTTCGTTGGACTATCCGTAGGCGGGGCGGTAACGAAAGAGATGATAAAATCAATGGCAGATAAGCCTATTGTATTTGCAATGGCAAATCCCGACCCTGAGATTACTTATGAGGATGCAAAGGCGGCAAGAAGCGATGTTATTATGGCCACAGGAAGGTCCGATTATCCAAATCAGGTAAACAACGTTCTGGGTTTTCCATTTATATTCAGGGGAGCGCTTGATGTAAGGGCAAGGGCGATCAATGAGGATATGAAAATTGCCGCCGCCCGTGCATTAGCCGACCTTGCCAAGTTAGGCGCTGGCGATTCGGTAGCCAAGGCCTATGGACAAACCTATTTTAAGTTTGGCCCCGAATACATTATTCCTAAACCCTTTGACCCCAGAGTACTCGTTTGGGAGTCCGCCGCCGTAGCAGAGGCAGCTATGAACACTGGGGATGCCAGGATAAAGATAGACATCGAGGAGTATAAGGAAAAGCTTGAAAGCCGCCTTGGGAAATCCCGTGAGATTATACGAATAATGGTCAGCAGGGCAAAAAGACAGCCAAAAAGGGTTGTCTTTCCAGAAGGAGCAAATGAAAAGATACTGATGGCGAGCCAGATCCTCGTTGAAGAGAAGATCGCCTCCCCTATTCTCCTCGGAAGAGAGGATGTAATAAGGGATACGGCGCGGAGCATTGATGTAAACTTACACGGGGTTGAAATTATATATCCCAGGTCCTCGCCAAAACGTGAAGAGTATGCGACTGAACTTTTTAATCTCAGAAATCGTAAGGGTATTACACTTGTCGAGGCACGGGAATACATGAGGGATAATACTATTTACGGTTGCATGATGGTGCACAAGGGCGACGCAGATGCAATCATCGCTGGCGCCACTCAGAACTATCCCGATACCATAAGACCGGCACTCCAGATCTTTGGCACAAAGGAGGGGGTTTCCAAGGTTGCAGGCGTTTATATTCTCACGATTAAGAATCAGGTCTATTTCTTCGCCGACACGACGGTTAACATTGAACCTACTGAAGAAGACCTCGCTGAGATCGCCATAAATACGGCGGAGATGGCCAGAAGGTTCGGTGTTGAACCAAGGGTCGCAATGCTTTCATTTTCAAACTTTGGAAGTGCAAAGCATCCGCTCTCGGAAAAGGTTCGACGTGCCACGGAGATTGTTAAGAAAAAAGCGCCTGATTTAATAATAGATGGCGAGATGCAGGCAGACACCGCTGTTGTTCCAGAGATCATATCCGAAATTTACCCGTTTAGCACCCTGAAAGGTGGGGCAAACGTTCTTATATTTCCCGACCTCCAGTCCGGCAATATAGCATATAAGCTCATGCAGAGATTGGGCAATGCCGAAGCCATAGGACCAATACTCATGGGTATGAAGAAACCCGTGCATGTTCTTCAAAGGGGGTGCGAAGTAAGAGACATTGTGAATATATCTTCAATCGCTGTGGTGGAATCCCAGGAAACGAGTTCTTTAGGAAGAAACCTAGAGAATAAAATGGCCATCACATCGGTTTAGATTAGACCGAAAGAAACGTTATCCTGACGTTACGGTGCACGTTGCCCCCATACCTCCCCTGATTACTCCTGACTGCTTATATCCCTAGCCGCTTTCACCAAAGAGGTCGTTCCATTTGATTGTACAATCATCCATCGCGCTCCTAGCGCATATTACCAGTGTGACCGAGGGAGTAGCGTCCCGGTTGTGGCCAGACCGTAAGCCCATGCGGCTCCCTGCCTACAGGGATACTCTTCACGCCTCCGGTCGCGGTATCAATATCATAGACAACATCATCGTAGCGCCCTGAGAGCCAGAGATGCTTCCCATCGGCACTCACGTTGCCCATATCAGGGCTGCCTCCGCCCGGAATAGTCCAGGTCGCCTCGACCTTGTGCGTGGCGAAGTCTATGACGGACACGCTACCCTTCCCGTGCGGCCGCCCGTGGATCCTATGGGAGCCACGGTTGGCAACGTATAGCCTCTTTCCGTCCCGACTCGGGTAGAGCCCATGCGTTCCGACGCCAGTCGGAATGAAGCCGATTTCAGAAAACATGTCGCCATCTACCATGAACACGCCGTCGGCCTTCATGTCGGCCACGTAGAAAACCTTTCCGTCAGGCGAGACGCGTATGTCCTGGGGCATGCTCCTTTTCGAGAGCTTTAGGTAGCCGAGCACACTGCGCTTTACGAGGTCAATCTTCACTAGGCCACCCCCGAATTCACAAGTGAAGATCGCGTACCGTCCATCAATCGAGAAGTCAGCGTGGTTGATACCCGCGCACTGCGGGGTTGCAAGGGATGACTGAAGAGCCATCGTGTGGGGATTGCGAAAGTCGAGACGCCTGAGCGTCTCGGCCACCACAATCGCCGATTGGCCGTCCGGCGTGAAATACATGTTGTATGGGTCGTCCACCGCAATGGGGAAACCCGGCTTGCCAGTTTTGGGGTCAATTGGGGTAAGGCTTCCGTTAGTGCGGCCCTCTGCGTTGTTCGCCACCCAGAGGGTCTTCAAATCCCAGGATGGCACCACGTGCTGCGGGTTCACGCCAACCTTGAAGCGATCCACAACCTTGAGTGTGGTAGGATCAATCACATAGACGTCGTTCGACCGCACATTGGGAACATAGACTCGCTGGAGGGCACCGGCAACCGTAGGGCTGAGCTTGCCAGCCGATGCCTCGCTGTAGAGATTGGTCGGATCCACCACCGGTGGCATCCCCTGCACCGTTGCCACCGCCGGCGTTGAGCCGGGGTTGGGCTGTGCCGTGGCATCAACCGACCAGCATAATATCCCCAATGTCAGCCCCAAGGACAAGGCTATATGCAAGAAACGAAAACTCCCATTATATCCCACTGATGATTTTTGTTGATGTCTATAGGCCGTTCTGATATGAGCCAGCACTTTCTGTAGAGAAGAATAAGCAGACTGAAATTTCACTTCTTATGTGACCTCCTATTACTGTTTTCAACCATTTTGACTAAGGTAATGCAAATTATCCGTTTTCAGATTCCATCTTACTCAATCCCTCTTTGGACGGTAGAGGTGTGTACTAGTACCCAAAAATACCTCGGCGGCTTCCATGACGGTTTCAGATAGGGTCGGATGAGGATGTATGCTCAATCTGACATCGGATACCGATGCCGCCATTTCAACGGCGAGTACACCCTCGGAGATCAATTCCCCCGCACCAGTCCCCACAATCCCCACACCCAACACGCGCTCCGTTTCAGGGTCTATGACGAGCTTTGTCACACCATCATTGCGGTCGAGAGTAGTTGCCCTGCCAGATGCGCTCCAGGGAAAACGGGCAACCTTAATCGAACGGTTCTCCTGCTTCGCCTGGGTCTCGGTCAAACCGCACCAGGCGATTTCTGGGTCGGTAAAAACTACAGCGGGGATTGCACGAGGCTCAAAAACAACCTCGCGTCCAGCAATAACCTCAGCCGCTACACGACCCTCATGTGTGGCCTTATGAGCCAGCATCGGTTCTCCAGCAACATCTCCGATTGCATATATCGAGCGCTCAGCCGTCTGGCGTCGGAGATTCACCTTGATAAATCCGTGAGAATCAATTTCCACCCTTGTATTTTCTAGTCCGATGCCCTCTGAATTGGGCTTGCGCCCTACACAAACAAGGACCTTTTCAAACACCCGTTCCGGTTCTTTAACTCCGGCCCCCTCAAATCTGACCCTGATGCCATTTTTCTCCTCTTCCATCTCGACGACCTTAGTGTTGAGCATGATAGAATCAAAAACCTTCTCCAGCCGCTTCGCAAGTATAGAAACGAGGTCTCGATCTACACCAGGCATCAGACTAGATGTCATCTCCACAACCGAAACCCTTGTTCCAAGAGCAGCATATACGGTTCCAATCTCAAGACCGATGTAACCTCCCCCAATTACGAGCATGGCTTTTGGAATGTCGGGCAGTTCCAGCGCAGTCGTTGAGTCCATAATGCGGGGACTGTTATGAGAAAAATTAGAAACCGTAGCCGGGCGTGAACCCGTAGCGAGAACCGCGTGTTCAAATCCGAGATATTCTTCCCCGTCATTCCTTTGAATCTTCAGCGTCTGAGAATCAATGAAACTGGCGCGTCCCTGAATGTAGTTAACCTTGCGCTGTTTTGAGAGTTGCCCCAGCCCACCAGTTAATTTTTGAACAACATTCTCTTTCCAGTTGCGAAGCTTGTCAATATCAATTTTAGGCTCAGGGAATTCAATGCCCCAATTGGCCGCATGACGTGCTTCAGTAAGAACCTTAGCCACATGAAGTAGGGCCTTTGATGGAATGCATCCCCTGTAAAGACAAACACCACCGGGGTTCGGTTCAGGGTCTATCAGAGTAACCTGGATCCCAAGATCAGCCGCTAGAAATGCCGCGGGGTATCCGCCCGGCCCACCTCCAACAACCGCCAGTTGCGTTGTTGATTTCATGTTATCACTTTCTTAGCCACAAATGAACACAAATTTACACGGATAAGACGTATAGACAAAACATGGACGCCCTCGTTATTCTGAATTTTGCATCCTGTACCATGTACCTTGACTACCATTCGTGTCAATTCGTGGCTAAATCTAAGACTATGTTTACCCTAATGAGACACCAGCCCCTTTATAGGCCTTTGAGTATTCCACATAGTTCATAGCCGAACGCTTTATATGTTCAAATTCCTCCGGCTTTAGCTCCCTTTTTACACTGGCTGGAACACCCATTACCATTGTTCCAGACGGCACTCGAAACCCCGGCGGAACAATAGTTCCGGCTGCTATAATTGAATTTTCCTCTACTACCGCACCGTCAAGAACAATCGAACCAATCCCAACAAGAACACAGTTCTTCACAGTGCATCCGTGGAGCACGACCCTGTGCCCAGCAGTCACGTCATCCCCGATTATGAGGGGCCAGACACCGCTTGTAACATGGAGCACGCATCCGTCCTGTATATTTGTCCTGTCGCCAATCTGTATAAAGTTTACATCACCCCGAACCACGGATTGAAACCAGACGCTCGATTCCTTTCCTATCGCAACATTACCTATTACCTCAGCACTCTCTGCGATAAAGGAGGCCGGATGAATTTTCGGGAAATTGCCATTATAGGGTTTTATCATTTTTGCTTTTAATAATTTAGCCAGAAAATTAGTATAAGGAACAAAATCTTTTTATCTCTCCCCTATATACCGTCTACTTTCTCTCCGTATCCTGATTCTAAACTACTCCGCTTCAGCTTTCTTCTCTTTTACAGCCTCCTCGATTATCTTGGAAGCAAGGTGGCTTGGCACCTCCTCATAATGAGAAAACTCCATTGTAAACATACCGCGCCCACTCGTAATGGAGCGGAGTTCAGCCGCGTATGTGAGAATCTCAGCCATAGGAACTAACGCCTTTACAACATGCCCCCCTGCCTGTGGTTCAACTCCTGAGACCTTTCCTCTCCTTGCGTTTATATCACCAATCACATCTCCTAAACAATCCTCCGGGGTAGAGACTTCCATACGCATTATAGGTTCAAGGAGTACAGGCTGAGCCATTTCCATTGCCTTCTTAAAACCCATAGAACCCGCGATCTTAAAGGCTATATCGGATGAATCCACCGGGTGATATTTCCCATCAAAAAGAGTAACCCTAACATCCACAACCGGAAAATTCGCAAGAACACCCTTCTGCATCGCCTCTTTCACCCCCTTTTCAACCGAGGGAATAAAGTTCTTGGGAATTACGCCGCCCACGATTTTATCTACAAATTCATATCCGCCGCTCTTGAGAGGCTCAATCTGAAGCCAGGCGTCTCCGTACTGTCCCCTTCCTCCGGTCTGCTTTATGTACTTACCTTCCGCCTTTGCCATCGCCTTGATTGTCTCTCTATATGGAACCTTGGGCGTTTTCATATCAAGGCTCACGCCGTATTTGTTCTTGAGTTTATCTACAGTAACCTCGACATGAACCTGTCCTGTACCTGAAAGAAGGAACTCCTTTGTTTCCTCATCTCTTCTGAATTGAACCGTAGGGTCCTCCTCACGGATTCTGCCGAGAGATGAGAGGAGTTTGTCCTCATCTGCCCTGGTTTTGGGCTGAATTGCATAAGACATAACAACCTGGGGCATAATTGGAGGCGAAATGATGATCGGATTTGATTCATCCGAAAGCGTATCCCCCGTTTCGGTATCTTTGAGCTTATTGGCTACAACAATATCTCCAAATAGGGCGGGGCTTACGGGAAACTGCTTTTTCCCAATAATTCTAAATATCTGTCCTATTTTCTCACGTGATCTTTTAGCTGGATTGTAGACCGTTGAGTCAGCTTTCATTGAGCCAGAAAATATCCTGAATATGCTCATCTTTCCCGCATAAGGGTCAGAGATGGTTTTAAACACAAAGGCCGACATTGGTTCTTCGAGCTTTGAGCCCCTCTCTACAGTCTCGCCCTTTGAATTCTGCCCTTTAATAGGCCGTCTTTCCAAAGGGGAAGGCAGGTAGCGGCAGATTGCATCCATAAGAAAATTGACACCAATGAGCTTTACGGCAGAACCAACAAATACGGGAACTATTTTTGCGCTAAGCACCCCCTCTCTTAACATTTTGTAGATGAGATCGTTCTCAAATGACTCTCCACCTAGATACTTCTCAAGCAGCTCATCGTTTATCTCCGCAACGGATTCAATCAACCTCTCTCTCCACGAATTCGCCACATCTTCCAAGTCTCCAGGTATAGGCTCCGTGGAATATTTCTCATTTCCCCCATAGATATAAGCCCTCATCTCTACCAGATCAATAACGCCTTTGAAACCCTCTTCCTCTCCTATCGGGATGGTAACGGGTACGGGCTTGACCTCTAGGTCTTTTTCAATATCGGCAATGGCATTCTCAAAACTCGCCCTTTCTCTGTCGAGCTTGTTCATAAAAAGCACCCTCGGGATTCCTAAATCAGCCGCCATCTGCCAGAATCTCTGCGTCTGCGCTTTTACTCCGGTGATAGCGCTTACAATTACAACTGCGCCATCTACTACCCTTAGCGCGCTCTCGGTCTCAAATAAAAAATTTGCAAAACCCGGAGTGTCCACTAGATTCACAAGATGGTCGCCCCACTCATAAAAGGCAACATGCGAGTTGATTGACATCCTCCGGTTTTGTTCCTCCAACTCGTAGTCTAGGACAGACGAACCGTCGTCAACGCTTCCTAGTTTCTGGGTAGCGCCGCTTATATACAGCATCGCCTCAGAAAGAGAAGTCTTCCCTGCACCGTGATGGGCAATTATAGCTATATTCCTTACGTTTTCTCGGGGATGTTCTTTCACCTAATGCTACCTCCAATGAGTTTTCTATATTATAGAGTGGTAAGAGTCCACTTGTAAAGCTCTTTTGCGTTTATCCATTAGTAAGAGTTGTCAGACAACAATATCTAACCCAGATTGATTTGTGGTGGAACAGACAAAATGCCCGTTCCTAGGGCAAATGAAGTTGAACACTTGTCCTGAGAAGTTCAACTCCTGTTAATGTTGAAAGTATAAGTGAGTGATTGAAGTAAATTAATAGAAAAAACTTAGGAGGCCTGCTTCTCTCCGTATCTTTTTCTAAATCTCTCTACCCTACCCTTTGCTTCGGCACTTTTTTCCTTTCCTGTATAAAAAGGATGGCAATTAGAACAGATTTCTACCGTGAAACTCCCTGAGCGCGTTGATCTGGTTTTATATACCGCGCCACAGGCACAGGTGATGGTTACATCTTTATACTCTGGATGAATACCCGATTTCATTATAAAACCCCCTTTATTACGACTTAAGTTTAACATTGAAATTGATGAGAAGCAAGAATTGTAGAATGAAAATTAGTAGGGGCGAACGGCTGCTCGCCCCTACAGAAGCTAAGAATGTTTAAACCTTAACAGCCCATACTCGATAACTACTTCTCTGTAAACTCGGCATCTATCACATCATCGCCGCCTTTCTTCTTTCCGTCTCCGGTTTCTTGCGAAGCCTCTCCAGCCCCACCATATGTTCCCGTTGCACCTTCGCCCCCGGCACCTGAGCTCTGTTGCTTATACATCGCCTCGGCTATCTTATGCGATGCCCTTGTAATTCTGTCTGTAGCCGCCTGGATCTCAGATATGCTTTCACCTTTAAGAGCCTTCTTTCCCTCTTCGAGCGCGTCTTCAAGCTCCTTTTTCTCAACTTCAGAGAGTTTATCTTTAAGCTCTTTAAAGCTCTTGTCGGTTCTATAAATCAAGTCGTCCAATTTGTTCCTGTTTTCCACAAGCTCGCGCCTCTTCCTGTCCTCTTCGGCCTGCTCTTCGGCCTCTCTTATCATCTTTTCAACCTGATCTTTAGCCAGACCGCTTGAGGCTTCAACCCTAACCTTCTGCTCTTTCTGTGTGGCGAGGTCCTTCGCCGTAACATGGAGAATTCCATCGGCATCAATATCAAAAGTAACCTCAACCTGTGGAACCCCTCTCGGCGCAGGCGGAATTCCATCAAGTATAAACCTGGCAAGCGTTCTATTATCGCGGGCCATCGGACGTTCGCCCTGAAGCACATGAATCTCAACGGATGTCTGGCTATCTTCGGCGGTAGTAAATACCTGGCTCTTTCTCGTAGGGATCGTCGTATTCCTCGTAATTATAGACGTCATAACACCGCCCAGGGTCTCAATTCCAAGTGAAAGCGGTGTAACATCGAGAAGGAGAACATCTCTTACCTCTCCTCCAAGAACAGCACCCTGAATTGCAGCTCCTACTGCAACCACCTCATCGGGATTTATCCCCTTATGTGGCTCCTTTCCAAAGAAATCGCTTACGACCTTCTGAACAAACGGGATTCTTATAGAGCCACCAACAAGAACAACCTCACTGACATCACTCGATTTTAGACCGGCATCCTTGAGCGCCTGACGGCATGGATCAAGAGTACCTATTATCAGGTCTTCGATGAGCTGTTCGAGCTTAGAGCGCGTAAGTTTCATAATCATATGCCTTGGCCCTGCCGCATCGGCTGTGATAAATGGAAGATTGATCTCAGTCTCAAGCGTGCTTGAAAGCTCAATCTTCGCCTTTTCAGCCGCTTCGCGAAGCCTCTGAAGGGCCATCTTATCACGACCTAAATCAATTCCTGTTTCCTTCTTGAACTCGCTGATCAGATAATCCATAATACGCCTGTCGAAGTCGTCTCCTCCGAGATGAGTGTTCCCATTCGTGGATTTTACCTCTATTACATTATCTCCAACCTCAAGAATGGAAATATCAAATGTCCCTCCTCCAAGGTCATAGACCGCGATCGTCCCTTCTTTCCTCTTATCAAATCCGTAAGCAAGCGCCGCTGCTGTTGGCTCATTGATTATTCTTCGGACATTCAAACCCGCAATCTTTCCCGCATCCTTTGTAGCCTGTCTCTGGCTATCATTAAAATAAGCCGGAACGGTTATCACAGCCTCGGTCACTTCTTCGCCCAAGTATGTCTCGGCGGCTTTCTTAAGTTTCATCAAAATATGAGCAGAAATCTGAGGAGGAGAATACTGCTTCCCCATTACCTCAACCCAGGCGTCCCCGTTGGACGCCTTAACAACCTTATAAGGAAGACGCTTTGCCTCTTCAAGAGCCTCCTCATACCGCCTTCCCATGAGTCTCTTAACTGAATAGATTGTATTTTCAGGATTTACAACTGCCTGCCTCTTAGCAGGCCCCCCTACTAGAATCTCACCGTCCTTTGTAAAAGCGACAACAGAAGGGGTAAGCCTGGAGCCCTCTTCATTTATAAGCACCTTGGGTTCGCCGCCCTCTACTATTGAAACAACAGAGTTTGTAGTTCCAAGGTCAATTCCTATTATCTTTTTGCTTGCCATTTAACCTCCTCCTGGATTACGTTTCTATCTGATTCTCTATATCATAACCACGATTCACACGATTTTCTATAGTTGTACGGAGCTTTTTTAGCGCCTCTACCTCAATCTGACGTACCCTTTCTTTAGAAACACCCAGCTCATCACCAAGCTCTCTAAGCTTAAAAGGAGGACTCGAAAGATACCTCTTTTCGATTATATACTGCTCTTTTGGAGAGAGTACCTGAAGTCCATACTGAAGCCCCTCCTGAATTAGCTCATTCACCTCTAAAGATCCGATCACCTCCTCCTGATTCAGGTGATGATCAGATACGGAATCAAGATAGGTTATTGTTTCGTCATCGCTCGATGCAGCATCAAGGGAAAAGTCTCTTCCTGCCATCCTCATCTCCATACCGAGTACATCTTTCTCTTTCACATTAAAAAGATCGGCAACCTTTTTCAGGTTTTCTTCAGATAAATCATCGCCCGATATATTGAGTTGCTTCTTTGCCCTGCTGAGCTTTTGAAAGAGTTTTCTCTGAGCCTGAGTGGTACCAATTTTCACAAGACTCCATGACTTCATTATAAAATCCTGGATTCTCGCCCTAATCCACCAAACAGCATAGGATATAAGCCTGTAGCCCCTGTCAGGATTAAATTTCTTTACCGCCCTCATAAGTCCTATAGTGCCTTCCTGAATCAGATCAAGGAGCGGAAATCCGTACGATACATATTCAGATGCAATCTTTGTAACAAATCTCAGGTTTGAGACTACAAGCCTTTTTGCCGCCTCAAGGTCACCTTCTTTACGATACCTTACAGCAAGCTCATATTCTTCTTCGCGGCTCAACACGGGGTATTTTTCAATGTCCCTAAGAAAAATTGTAAGCGGGTCGCCAGATGTAATCCCCCTCATTCCCTTTTGCCTCCGATACATTGAAATTAATCATCATTTGAGAAATGTCAAGGTTTAAAGGGGGTTGAGACTTACTCAGAAGGAGATTCTAAGCTGTAGAGGAATCTCTAATTACGGTGCATACGGGAAGCATACGTAATTGCCATTCGGACGTGACGAAGATACTCCCGGTCACAATGATAAAAGCTACCTTCCCTCAGCCGCAGCAACAGCCTTTGCGGCAGCCTCGCGCATATCCGCACCTGTGGTGATGTTTAAACCGGATTCGGCAAGCATCTTTCTTCCGAGTTCCACGTTTGTTCCCTCAAGCCTCACGACAAGAGGAACCTTTATTCCAACCTCGCGGGCCGCGGTCATAATACCGCTTGCAATCGTATCGCATTTCATAATACCGCCAAATATGTTTACAAACACCGCCTTTACATTCTGGTCCCTGAGGATCATCTTAAAGGCCTGCGTTACCTGCTCGGTGCTCGCGCCACCGCCCACATCCAAAAAATTAGCAGGCTCACTCCCATAGTACTTAATAATGTCCATCGTAGCCATAGCAAGGCCTGCGCCGTTTACCAGGCATCCAATATTTCCATTGAGCTTTACATAGCTGAGACCCCATTTCTTTGCCTCAAGCTCCGTTGGGTCTTCTTCATCTGAGTCGCGGAGTTTTTCAATATCGGGATGGCGAAAGAGTGCATTATCATCAATGTTGAGCTTTGCATCAAGCGCAAGGACCTCGCCATCGCGTGTGACGACAAGAGGATTTATCTCCGCAAGGGAGCAATCATTTTCTACAAACATTTTGTAAAGACCGGATATGAAATTTACCGCCTTATTTGCGGTCTTTCCATTAAGCCCCAGGAAATATGCAATCTTTCTGCACTGAAAAGGAAAGAGTCCCAATGCAGGATCAACGTATTCCTTCAGGATTTTCTCCGGGTTTTTGTGGGCAACCTCCTCGATCTCAACACCGCCTTCGGAACTCGCCATTATAACAACCTTCTCTTCAGCCCTGTCAATTACTACTCCCAAATAGAGTTCCCTTTCAATCTGGGAGGCTTCTTCTATAAGCACCTTTTTGACGATCTTACCTTCGGGTCCGGTTTGATGGGTAACGAGGCGCATTCCAAGCATCTCGGAGGCAATCCGCCTTACTTCCTCAGGGTTGCTCCCCAGCTTTACTCCGCCCCCCTTTCCCCTTCCACCCGCATGGATCTGTGCCTTTACAACAAGCCTCTCAGACCTTAAATCCCCCGCTATTCGTTCAGCCTCATCGGGTGTAAAAGCGACCTTTCCGGTTGGAACCTTCACATCGTATTTCGCAAGTAACTCCTTGGCCTGATACTCATGTATGTTCACAACTGTCCCTCCTAAGTGTCAAACTACAACTACTTTCCTGCGAGCTTACGTATAACCCAGCGTACAGGATCAAAGTAATCATCTACCATGCGCTCTTTAAGCGGTATAATGCCATTATCCGTGATATGGATGTCCTCAGGACACACTTCTGTACAGCATTTGGTGATATTGCAGTACCCAACGCCCGCCTCTCCCTTGAGCAGGTCCGTGCGTCTCAGCGTATCCCTCGGGTGCATCTCAAGCGAAGCAATACGTATCATAAATCGAGGCCCATAAAAACCCCGTTTTTCATCGTGTTCTCTAAGGACGTGGCATACATTCTGACACAGAAAACACTCAATGCATTTTCGAAACTCCTGTATCCGGTCAATGTCCTCCTGATACATCGTCCAGTCAGTATCCCTTGCCGGAGTAAAAGGAGGAATCTTTTTATTTACTTGGTAGTTCCATGAGACGTCGGTTACTAGGTCTTTGATTAATGGAAACGTCTTCATAGGATACACAGTAATAGGCTCCCCCTGCGGCAGGCTGTCTATACGGGTCTTGCATGTCAGACGTGGCTTGCCATTCACCTCGGCGCTGCACGAGCCGCACTTTGCAGCCTTACAGTTCCAGCGCACCGCCAGGTCTCCATCGTAATGTGCTTGTATATAGTGGAGGGCATCGAGCACAACCATTCCTTCTGTCAGAGGAACGTTAAAATCCTTTGTGCCGCCGCCTTCTTTTGTGCCTCGAAATACACGCAGGACAATATCAGCCATTATTTAGCCTCCATGATTATTTCTCCACAAATAGTTGTTTCAAATCCTCCGGCATCTCAGGCACCGGTCTCGTACCAATCTTCATCTCATCTCCATCAGCCCAGACTACAGAGTTCATCTTGCCCCAATGCGAGTTGTCCGTGTCGGGATAATCAACCCGGCTATGCGCACCCCGGCTCTCCTTTCTCTGGAACGCGCTCTTTGCTATTGCCTGCGATACGATGAACATAGATTTCAGGTCCCTGCAGAGGTGCCAGCCGGGGTTGTAGAGCCGCGAGCCTTCAATCTTTAGATGGGATAGGTAACCCTTGAGCTTTTCTAGCTCGACCATACCCTCTTTCAGTCCGTCTTCTATGCGAAATACGCCAAAATAGGTCTGCATCGCATCCTGAAGCGATTGATGAACCGAGTAGGGGTTTATCCCCTCCGTATTCTCAAATGGCTGGAGCAACTCCTTAGCCGCCATGCCCACTTCCTCATCGTTGATTCTAAGTAAATTATCGCTAACCTCTTTAGCGTACTCGGCTGCTCCCAATCCCGCACGACGGCCAAAGACCAAGAGGTCAGATAGAGAATTGCCCCCAAGGCGGTTTGCCCCATGCATTCCTCCCGCAACCTCTCCCGCAGCAAATAAGCCCGGAACAGTGCTTGCCCCCCTCTCAGCATCTACCCTGACACCACCCATTATATAGTGCGTAGTCGGCCCTACCTCCATAGGCACCTGTGTAATGTCAACATCTGCAAGCTCCAAGAACTGATGGTACATGCTCGGCAATTTCCTCTTAATGAAATCTGCACCCTTATGAGAAATGTCTAGGAATGCACCCCCGTGGGGAGAGCCACGACCCTCTTTGACCTCTGTGTATATAGACCTTGCCACAACGTCGCGTGTGGACAGCTCCATTCTCTTAGGGTCATATTTTTCCATAAATCTCTCGCCCTTCGAGTTTCTGAGAATCCCGCCCTCTCCGCGTACGGCTTCAGTCACAAGGAGCCCTTTTACACCGGGGGGCCAAACCATTCCCGTAGGATGGAACTGTACGAACTCCATATCAATCAGCTCAGCCCCCGCCTCATAGGCGAGTGCGTGTCCGTCTCCGGTATATTCCCAGGAATTTGACGTGATTTTATATGCCTTGCCAATCCCGCCTGTTGCAAGGACAACCGCCTTTGATTTAAAGATTATAAATCTGCCGCTTTCTCTCCAGTATCCAAAGGCTCCCGAAATCCGTTCTCCATCCTTGAGGAGTTTAGTTATGGTGCATTCCATATAAACATCTATTCCTGAGTGTACCCCCTTATCCTGTAGAGTCCTGATCATCTCAAGACCCGTGCGGTCGCCGACGTGGCAGAGCCTTTTATATGTGTGTCCTCCAAATGCGCGCTGAAGTATCCTTCCGTCCTTGGTGCGGTCAAATAATGCACCCCATTCCTGAAGCTCATTTACCCTGTCGGGGGCCTCCTGGGCATGGATCTGAGCCATGCGCCAGTTGTTTAGCATCTTACCGCCAAGCATGGTGTCACGGAAATGGGTCTTCCAGTTATCCTGCTGATCAACATTAGCCAGGGCAGCAGCAATCCCCCCCTCAGCCATAACCGTATGGGCTTTTCCGAGAAGAGACTTACACACAAGCCCAACCGAGGCGCCCCTGGCAGAGGCTTCAATAGCCGCACGAAGCCCTGCACCCCCTGCACCAATAACAATCACATCATAAGAATGTGTCTCATATTTTTCTATCATTAGAGTAACCTCACATCGGTAATTGCGCCTGAAGCAACAAGGCGAATATAGAAGTCTGCAATCGCCACTGAAAATAGGCTCATCCATGCCCAGAGCATGTGATTATGGTTCAGTACGCTCACACAACCCCAGAGCTTATATCTGGTAGGACACTTTGAGAACTGGTCAAGGCTCCCCCCAATAAGGTGCCTGAATGAGTGGCAAGAGAACGAATAGAGTGGCAGGAGGATAATATTATTCACAAAAAGGACAATGGAGCCTACTCCCACACCGAAATGACCATCGAAGATGAATGCCCTGATCGCATCATACCAGAGAAACGCTAGAACTATGGTAGCCGCGTAAAAGAAGAACCTGTGTATGTTCTGAAGTATAAAAGGGAAACCAGTTTCTCCATTATACCCCTTTCTAGGCTCCCCAACGGCGCATGCAGGGGGGTCCCATAAGAACGCCCTGTAGTATGCCTTGCGGTAGTAATAGCATGTGACACGGAAACCCAATGGAGCCCAGAGTATCAGGATTGCAGGTGAAAATCTCCACCAGCCAAAATGTAGAAGAGGGGAATAAAAGGGTGAAAGGTAAGGCCCCACCTCATAGAACCTATTCTCAAATGCGCGCCATGTGGCATATATGCCGAACCCGCCGAGGACAATAACCGTAAGAAGAGGCGCAATCCACCATGCGTCCCGCCTCATTGTCAGGGCGCTTTGAGCAGTTCCATTTGCCATTTATGTTCCCTCCAAGAGCATTATACCAGATAAATTTTTGATGTAATTTGGGATAGACTTATTTTGGGTTTCTTATATTATATAAATCACCTAATGTAGTCAAGTAGAGCAACTCGCTGATGTGGTTGTAAAGGGATTCTGACGGGGCTTTTTACATGAGTTTGACTATGTAAGTCTGAATCGTATCTCGTGATCTTAACTATTACGTTTACCTTACTTCGCCGTCTTCTTTACTAATTTCTTTCTCACAAGATAATCGCTCAATGTCTTCAAAAGGCGTTTATGGCGTTTTAGTGAAATTTCTCCAATCGAACCCGCTATATGGTTACGAGGCAATACAGCCAGAAAACCAAGTCTTATTACCGATTCAGCAATCAAACCGCTTGATGCAAAGTCAGAATCATCAGGAGAAATTATCTCATCAAAATCCTTGACATATTGTTTTAGCTGCGTACTTACACCGCAGACAAGAAAGTCACGATAAGGTGGCAATTCGCGCAAGATAATTACTGGCCGATTCTTTACTTTTCCGTCCGCCTGTGGAATCGGCGTAAGAACCACATCACCTTCTTTCATAATCTGGATTTGGCCTTTTGATCATGTCTAATGTGTATTCAACTTCATCTTCACCGTATGCGTTCTCTAATCCTTTCCGTGATAAAAGCAACCACGCTTCACGCTCGTCATCCATTTCCTGTTTCGGCAAAACGGTAACGATAAGCTCAGTATCGGGTTCTAGCTCATAAGGCTCGTCCAAAAGAATTTGTTTACCATCAAAGTGGGCACGTAAAGTTACTGCGCCCATTATTTAACCCTCCTTATTGCCCAACGAGAAATCAATTTGTTATTAAAATCGAATATAGCACAAAATTCGAGCGATGCAACCGCTTATTAGATAGCTCGGGCACGTATGCATAACGTTAAAGCTACGATTATCAGCTTTAGGGCTTAGGCTAGGTAACATTTTTTTTCGATAAATCCTGAAGCGTAATATCGGGGTTAGTCCTACTTAAATTGAGGAGCTGTTGAAGGTCGTTCGATCGTAGAATCAACGCTAGCAGATCCCCTCTCCGCAAACTCTGATTCTCGAGTCCAAGGTCTTTTCGCATGGCTTTATAAAAATCCTCCATTGAAAACACCGATGATGCTGCTGTGGGATTAATACTTATCTTCTTCATCATCTCCGCATAGTTTCTGACCGTGCGAGAACCAACCCAAAGAAGAATCTTCTTATTGAAATCGCACAGAAAGTTAGTGAAATCCTTCTGATGCTCCTCTACCGACTTTTCGGAAGATGTGAGAGCGTAAAATCTATCCACAAACTCCTCATAAACCTTCAATCTCCTATCACGATAAGCAGCCTCAACCTCTTTAACTTTCTCAAGATAGCGACCAAGCACAACTGCACTAATAGAAACCGTAATTGTAAAGAAGCCGGCCACTAATGCCGCGCCCAATTGCGGGTTCAAAGCGGCAAATGCATTCCACAGCACACGCAACAATAAGAAACAGCCAATGGCGAGTGCTGCTAGAATCAGTATCCCAGCAATACTAACAAATAAATGCTTAACTGTGTTCATTATGCTTATGAGTGTGGTCAGCCAACTTCTACAAGCTAAGCGAACAGATCATCAACCGGCATTGCCCAGCCCGGGACGGCTGGTTCTGCTTCAGCCACATCGCCGCGATGATAGACAGTTGGATTATCGGGATTATTCGCTCGGTACACTCTTACCACTTCATCTTTAAGGACGTCTACATCCCAAACCACAAGAGTCCCCGCCATAAAATAGTCCTTACGCTTTGCCTCTATCTTCTGTTCTGCCTTTGTGCCACAATCACCCTCGCTTCTCACTTCCACTGCAAATAGAGGAGCACCCTGGAGAAACCTACCACCTGTACGCGGACCTACATAAAAGGCGACATCGGGACTGAATGATTTGCGATTCGGCAAGCTCACAATGAACCCTATGTTATCGGTGTATGTCCGACCTATCTTTGTGCGTCGCGCATAATCACGCAGAGACGCGGAGATCTCTCCCGCTGCACTACTAGGCAAGTCCCCGGTTGGAGACATCATTAGTAATTCTCTGGAGATTAACAGTTTAAGGGGATCGAGGCGGAGGGAGGAGAGAAGTGAGGAAGAGGTAGAGAAATTCCTTTAATCCTCGAAAGATACGATAGTAGTTAAACTGCACATCTTTGGCGAATGGTTGGCTTAGCTTTACCATCCACTGCAGTATTTTTCCCCAACTCTCAATCTCGAACAAAATACTAAATGCCACAGAAATAAAGTGGTTCCCTAACTTCCCTCCCTCCTTATCACTACCCCAGATCCCGAAGAACCAAGCTCGTATTGCAGATATTCCATCTATCAAGAACTTCTCCATTCTAAATGTCTGCTTGAGGAACCTTATGGGGTCTTCACATCCACTCCATCTGCTCATTATGACAAACACTGTTTTGCGATCGAGCAGACGGTCTAGTACCTTTTTGTTATCATACCCCCTATCGGCTATCCAAACCCCTTTATTTCCAGAGCTTCTGTAAGCTGCCTCCATCCCATCGAGTATCACAGCAGTCTGGCTCTTAAAACCCTTCTCTTTTGTGGAAAAGGGTTGAGCACAACAGGTATTATCCTGCTCTCATCTGGGCTTAAATACACCTCGTTTAGCTAATACCCGGATTTTCTCCTCTCCCCCGGGTCTGAACCATCTCTTACTGTGTCTATCGCATCCACCCTCTTTGCCCAAGGCTTTACCATCTCTGAGATGTCTGCGTAGATGCGCAACTGTTGCCCTTCGTTATATTTGTCTCCTATAAGAGTTGAGAGCCGTTTTATATGAACCTCAAGTAGCTGATCGTATGACACTTGGGATGATGTACAAACCTCAGTACCTTCATCTCTTTGGCTCCTATAGAGGTTCCTTCCATTTTTCTCGCTACATCTGAGGCGTAAGCAGAACCGGCTGCTAAGAGTCCGAATAAAAGCTGTGGGAGCAGATGTCTTGGGGTATCAGGCAAGGCTTGTGAATATGGGGCTGATGTATCCTTGATAATTCGGGAAATTTTGTGGATAATTCTTTTGGGTATTTTCATTTAAGACCACAGTTGCGACAAATCAGAGCAACTGGACGCCATAACCCAAGAGTCTCTGGGCTACTGTGACCGAATGTTCCTATTCGTCGCATTCGTCCTTGTGTCTATTTATCCAATAATATTAGACACTAAGGAGGTCTCCTTTTATACCCCTCTACTTATCTCAAGTGTTAATCTCCAGACTTCTTGACTTGAGAGTGTTTCGAAACAAGTGTAGATTATTGAGATGAAATTGAGAGTTTTTCTTTTATCTTTCGCTCTAGTATTTTTCCTCTCTTTTTATTATTATTTATCAAACGCTTCCGAATCCGTAGATCAAAAAATCTCGTCGAAAGAGGAATGGATGGGGATTTATTCAGGGGAGGATAGAATCGGCTATTCTCATACCCTCATTGAACCGGCAAAACAAAATACGAAAGTCTCTGATGAAACTACGCTCCGCATGACTATAATGGGCAACAATCAAGATGTAGAGGTCAAATCTAATTATCTGCTGAATAAATACGCCATTCAGTCTTTTGATTTTTCTATGAAAGCCGGTCTTGTAGAACTCCAGGCCGAAGGCAAAAGAGAGGGAAAAGAGCTCAATGTGCGAATATCCTCAGCTTCTGGCAAGAGCGAGGTCTCTTTTTCGCTTACGGATGAGCCTCTAGTCCCCTCTATGGTTTTTAAGTGGCTTGCCGACCAAAACCCCAAGGTGGGTAAGAGATACGAAGTATCTCTCTTTGATCCGACACTGGTTTTGACCGGAGGCGGAACACAGAGCTTAAAAGCAACTCTCACCATCCAAGGGGAAGAAGAGGTAAAGATTCCACTCGGCAATTTTAAAACATACAGAGTCAATATGGTGTTCATGGGCTCCGAGTCTACAACCTGGATAACTCAGGATGGCGAAATCATCAAAGAGTCTTCTCCTCCGGGACTCGTTTTGATAAGAGAAACTAGGGATAAAGCTTTAGGCGAGTCTCTTTCAAGCCTGGACATCATACAGAAAACCGCTATTTCTTCAAACGTTTTGTTGAATAATCCCAGAACCCTAAAACTGCTCCGTGTAAAGATTGATGGAATAGACTCCACTCAAGGACTTGATCTTAATGGTGGGAGCGGTCAATCCTTCACAAATGGCATAATCGAGGTAAGACAAACCGACATTTCTGGATTCACTCCCTATTCTCTTCCCTATTCGGGAGACGAGTATAAGATATACACCAAAGCCAATAGTCTCATTCAAAGCGATGATCCAAGAATAGTCGAGAAGTCAAAGGAGATTTTAAATGGCGAGAAGAACTCTCTTCGAGCCGCAGAGGAGATTAGCAGCTGGGTTTATAACAACCTTGAGAAGGTTCCAACCGTAAGCATTCCAAATGCGCTTGACGTTCTTAAAACCAAAAGGGGAGACTGTAACGAGCACGCCACGCTCTTTGCCGCGCTCGCCCGCGCCGCAGGGATTCCCACGAAGATCGCCTTTGGTGTTGTGTATCTCGATGGGAAATTCTATTATCACGCGTGGAATGAGGTTTTTGTGGGCAGGTGGGTGGCAGTTGATCCGACTTTTGGTCAGCTTCCCGCCGATGCGTCGCATATAAGGTTTGTAGAAGGAGACCTCAGCAGAGGCTCGGAGATTATAAGGTTAGTGGGAAAAATAAAAATAGAGATCAGGGGTGCATCATAAGGGCCATGATTAAAAAATCCGGAGAAAATCTATTAAAGTTGTTTTCCATCGTCTTTTTATTCACGCTTCTTTACTCCTGTGTTCCTAAAGCCACAGGGAATCAAGTGAAAATGGTAGAGCAGATAAAGGTAAAAGAGGCTGGAAAAGAACCGGAATCTAAATATGAAGCCTATTACCATTTCACGCTTTCAAGAATGAACTTTCTTCAGGGGAACTTTAAGGAGGCACTCCGTGAGATTGAGACTGCTGAGAAGTATGATCCTAACTCGGCTTTCCTAAAATACAATGTCGCCCTTGCATATATAAGTGTGAATCAGTTTGATCAGGCTCTCGGCAAACTGGAAGAAGCCGTCCGAATAAATCCAAATCTCGCTCCCGCCCATACACTCCTTGGAAAGATTTTTGCCTCTTCGGATGATGCGGCAAAGAGAGAAAGAGGGATAGAGGAGTTGAAAAAGGCTATAGCGCTCGACCCCGAGGATGCCGAGGCATATCTGTTTCTTGGAATCGTAGAGACCGAGGAAAAGAGGTTGGATGAGGCACAAAAGAGCTTCGAGAAGGTCACTGAGATTCTTCCAGACGACGAGCGGGGATACTATTTTCTGGGAAGGGTGTACTTTGAAAAAGGAGACCTAAATAAATCCGAGGACTACTATAAAAAGTCGTTGGAGATAAATCCCACTTATCCATCGGCACTCATGGACCTCGCGATTGTATACGAAAAGCAAGGGAAACTGGATGAATCCGAAGATATATACAAAGAGCTTATCTCCCTCTTCCCCCAGAGCTTTGATAATTATGTACGCTACGGGAATTTTCTCTTTAGGACAAACCGCCTTTCGGATGCTACGGCGCAGTTTAAAAAGGCCGAGGAGCTTAATGACAAGAACCCCGACCTGAAGCTCAGGCTGGGGCTTCTCTATATCGAAAAAGAGGAGTACAACAAAGCCATAGAGGAATTTAAGCTCATCCTCCTTGGAGACCCCAAGGATGAGAGGGCTAAATACTACCTGGCACTCTCATACATTGGTACGGGTAACTACGATGAGTCGCTTAGAGTCCTGAATGAGATTCCTGAGAAATCCCCGCTCTATGACGATGCGCTTATACAAAAGGCATATCTATTTGATAAAATGGGAAAGACCGAACAGTCACTTAAAATAATGAAGGGAGCATTTGAGCGCAATCCCAACAACGAGGAAGTTGTTAACTACCTGGGAGCCTTATACAGGAAATTAAACAGGGATAAGGACGCAATAAAGCTCTATGAGAATTTTGTAAAGGCCCATCCAAAGAGTGAGACCATTTACTATGCACTTGGAGTCGCATACTACTCCACAAAAGAAGAGGACAAATCCATTCTTACAATGAAGAAGGTGCTTGAGATTAACCCGAACAACGCAGACGCGCTCAATTTCATAGGCTATACGTATGCCGAGAGAGGACAGAACCTGGACGAAGCCGAGAGGCTTGTAAAAAGGGCGCTTGAGATTGCGCCTAATAAGGGCTATATAGTAGATAGCCTGGGATGGATCTATTACAAGAAGGGAAACCTGGATAAAGCCATTGAACTCCTGGAGAAAGCTGCTCAGCTTTCAGGGGATGACCCCAGCATTATAGAGCACATAGGAGATGTCTATAATGACAAAGGGGATGAGTTAAAGGCCCTGAGCTATTATGAAAAGGGTTTAAAGATGGATGAAAAAGACCAAGATGATAAAGAGCTTAAGACTAGGCTTGAGAAGAAGATAAACATGATCAGGGGAAAGCTCGGCGCTCAGGGCAAAAAGGGAGAGATATAGTTTGAGAAGGGGTTGCGCATTTCTCGTCTTTCTCCTCATTATGTCATGCGCAAAGAAGAGGGTCGAGATTGATTTAGGCAAGATCAACCTCCCAGAGGTTTTAAAAAGGGTCGAAGAATCCCAAGGGAGCGTAAAGTCCGTAAAGGGACTTGCCTCCGTAACGATAAAGGCACCCGATAAAAGGATTTCATTTAATCAGGTTACAATTGCCCAGGAGCCAGATCTCCTTCATATTGAGGCTCTTGCTCCCTTTGGAAAAGTTGTAGGGGCTGTCATCTCAGATGGAGAGAAGATATACGTGACCCTTCCCAAAGAGAAAAGGGTTTTCGATAAGGCTCAGGAATTTGACCTTTCCTCTCTTTACACCGGACTCCCCGTAAGGCTCACCGTAGACAAATTGGTCAATCTCCTCCTGGGGCATCTTGCCGAGCCGCTCGAATACGACCCCTCTCAGGTCTATCTAAGCTCGAAATCAAACTATATCACTCTTACCCTTTTCAAGGATGGCAAAGAGGAGGGCGTTCTCTGGGTAAACCCCCTCAATTACAGGCTTGAGAGGGCAAATCTCATTCTCAGCGATGGAGTTTCAGCATCTTACAGGTTCGACGATTTTAAAGATGCCGGTTCCGGTGTCTTTTTCCCCAAAACAATAGAACTCAAAGTGGATAAATTTTCTATCTCTCTAAAATACGACGACGATGTCGAAGTCAACAGCAAGATAGACAGAAATTCTTTCAAGCCAGAGCGTCATTTAGCGGATTTGAAAAACCATTCTAAATCCTTATAATTTAAAATATTAACGCTTTGTAGTTTTTATTAGGCTTTATAGAGATCATAGCATCTCAATTGAGTGTGATACACCTTTTATAGCCGTAAATTGAATGGAACACATTAAAAGGAGGCATGCTCCAAGGTGGGGAGCGCAGACACGTTGAGCAGGGTGTTTAAGATAACAAACAAACTCGGGCTTCATGCTCGTGCCGCGGCTATGTTTGTACGTCTCTCAAACAAATTCTCTTCGGATATAAAACTCATAAAAGACGGCTATGAGGTAAACGGAAAAAGCATACTCGGCATCTTATCCCTTGCGGCAATACAGGGAACTGAGCTAAATATAGTGGTTAGAGGAAAAGATGCAGGAGAAGCACTCTCCGAGATTGGAAAGCTTATAGAAAGCGGGTTCGGCGAGGAGATGTGAAATGAGAGTCGAAGCAAAAGGGATCGCCGTCTCACCCGGGGTTGCCCTTGGCAAAGTAGCCCTTTTCAATCGCGCCAAGATGATTGTGGAAAAAAAGAGGGTTGAGCCTGATCTAATCGAAACCGAAAAAAAGAGATTTTTAGCCGCTGTCCAGAAATCCAAAGACCAGCTCATCTCAATTAGAGAGAGATTCGATCCAAAGGAATCAGGGGATGACCACCTCCAGATTTTGAATTTTCATCTTATGATGCTTGAAGACGAACTCCTTTGCGAGGATGTAATTAGAACTATAGAGAAAGAGCAAATAAATGCCGAGTGGGCTATAACATCAGTCCTTTCCAAAAAGAGCGAAGCCCTGCATTCCATAGAGGACGTTTATATGAGAGAGAGACTTGCCGACATTCACTACCTTGGACAGAGGATTCTCAGAAACCTTCATGGGATCCATGATGAAATACCAGACCTTAATGAAGACTCGGTTCTGGTGGCTCATGATATTGGACCAGTTGACGTGGTCGGATTTGCAAAGCACCACGCTATAGGATTTGCAACAGACATCGGCGGCTCTACGTCCCACAGTGCAATAGTCGCAAGATCGCTCGGAATCCCTACGGTTATGGGACTTGAAGACATTACGCTTAAGGTCTCTCCCGGCGACTCGATATTTATTGATGGATTTAAGGGAATAGTTATAGTCAACCCAACTGAGCAAGAGCTAAAAGAATTTAAGAAGAGGAAAAAAGAGTATCAAGCCCTTGAGAGGAAATTAAGGAGCTATGTAAGCCTTCCCGGAAAGACACTGGATGGCAAGGAAATCAGAGTCAATGCAAACATAGAGATGGCGGATGAAGTAGACCTCGCTGCGTGCTACGGAGCGGAAGGAATAGGAATGTACAGGACCGAATTCCTCTTCATAAACTCCGCGTCCTTCCCAACCGAAGAGGAGCAGTTTGAGGATTATAAGAGGGTGATCTCCGCCTTAAGCTCGCGATCTGTGACAATAAGAACGCTCGACATAGGAGGAGATAAATTTCCTCTTGGAAGAAAGCCTTCGAGCGAGTTGAATCCGGCACTGGGGCTTCGCGGAATAAGGTTCTCCCTCAAGGACGAAAAGATATTCCGCGCTCAGATTAAGGCACTCCTTAAAGCGAGCATGTTTGGAAAGGTGAGAATTCTCATTCCTATGGTCTCAAGCATTGAAGAAATCATTGAAGTAAAAGGGATAATCTCACGCGTCACCACTGAACTCAACTCTCCTCCTCAGTGGGAGATCGGGGTGATGATTGAAACCCCTTCCGCCGCCATTATGGCATCAGAGATCGCCGACGAGGTGGATTTTCTAAGCATCGGAACGAATGATTTAATCCAGTATACGCTTGCCGTAGATAGAATTAATGAGCACGTATCATATCTTTTTAGTCCGTTTCACCCCGCCGTTCTGCGCCTCATAAAGGGAATTATAGAAGCCGCCAATCAAAAAGGGGTTAAAGTAGGCGTATGCGGAGAGATGGCGGGACAGCTCCACTGTGTACCCCTTCTTGTCGGAATGGGCGTGGATGAACTCAGTATGAATGTTCATGCCATTCCTAAGGTGAAGAAACTCCTGAATTCCATTACCGAAAAGGGATCAAAAGAGATTGTGGAGGGGGCCTTAAAATTAAAGACGGCAATGGACACAAGGGAGTATGTGATAAAAGAGATTATAGACAGATGGGGCAGTGCGCTTCCCGGCGAGTGGGTCAGTGAAATAATCTCGGGCTAGGTCTGTCTATCATTGGGTCCGAATGTCAGGAAGATTTTTATAGAATTCCAGTGACTCAGGGTTTGCCAATGCGTCCTTATTTAGCACCGGCTCCCCGTGAATAACGTTCCTTACTGCAAGCTCCACCTTCTTCATGTTAATCGTGTACGGAATATCCTTTACCGCAATTATCTTCGCCGGAACGTGACGGGGGGAGGCATTCTCCCTTATAGCCCTTTTAATCCTGTTTTTGAGGCTCTCATTAAGCTCAGCCCCTTCGGCCAGCTTTACAAATAGAATAATTCTCTCGTCATCTTCCCATCTCTGTCCCACTACAATGCTGTCAACAATTTCAGAGAAGGTTTCTACCTGCCTGTATATTTCAGCCGTCCCGATCCTCACGCCACCGGGTTTGAGAGTGGCATCGGAACGGCCATATATGATTGCCCCTCCGGTATCGGTAATCTCAACATAGTCGCCGTGAGTCCAGACGTTGGGATATTTTTCAAAATAGGCCTTCATGTATTTTTTATTGTCTGGGTCGTTCCAGAAGTATATCGGCATTGAGGGGAATGGGGCAGTACAGACCAACTCTCCTCTCTGATTAATCACGGATTTTCCGTTCTCGTCAAAAGCCTCCACTTTCATCCCCAATCCGCGGCACTGTAGCTCTCCGGCATAAACGGGGCCGATTGGATTTCCAAGGGCAAAACAGCCGATAATATCCGTTCCCCCTGAGATGGAAGAGAGTTGAACATCCCCTTTAATGTCCTTGTAGGCGTAATAAAAACCCTCAACGGCAAGCGGGGAGCCAGTGGAGAGAATCGTTCTTAACTTGTTTAAATCATAATCCCTCCCCGGTTTTAACCCCTCTTTCTCAATAGACGCGATATAACGGGCACTGGTTCCGAAGATGGTTATCCCCTCGTCCTCAGCTAATTTCCAGAGCGTCCCCGGATCAGGATAGAATGGCGACCCGTCATATAGAACGAGTCCCGCACGAATCGGCGATGAACTGCAACACATCGGGATCAAATGGCGACCCGTCATATAGAACGAGTCCCGCCCCCAGAGACAGTGAGCTAACCAGCCAGTTCCACATCATCCACCCGCACGTGGTGAAGTAGAATATGGTGTCCTCCCGTTTGAGGTCTGTATGAAGCTTTAACTCCTTTATATGCTGAATCAGAGTGCCTCCGACGCCGTGAACCATACATTTAGGTAATCCCGTTGTTCCAGATGAATACATTATGTAGAGCGGGTGATCAAATGGCACCTGTTCAAATTCAATATCAAGTCCACTTTCCCTCGATATAAAATCCCCGTAGAGAACCGAATTGGGGATATGAGATATATCCGGTTCCTTCTCCGCGTATGGAATGACCACTACTTTCTCTATTGAATGGAGTTCCTTAAGTATGCCCCTGATTCGCTCCAGAGAGTCAAACCCCTTTCCTCCATAGCAGTATCCGTCTGCCGTAAACAAGACCCTTGGCTCTATCTGTCCAAATCGGTCGAGTACCCCTCCTATACCGAAGTCGGGAGAGCATGAAGACCAGAGCGCGCCTATGCTGGCTGTGGCAAGCATGGCGATTACGGTTTCCATCATGTTTGGCATAAATCCTGCAACCCTGTCCCCCTTAGTCACACCCATATCCCTGAGCGATTTTGATAATCGCGACACGCTATCGTAAAGCTCGGCATAAGTCATTCTCATTACCTCGCGGCCCTCGCCCTTAAAGATAAGCGCGATATGGTCGTCTCTGTATCGGAGGAGATTTTCAGCAAAATTAAGCCTGGCCCCGATAAACCATCTTGCTCCGGGCATTTTTCTGAGATCATCAACAACGATGTCGTATCCGCGCGATGCCTTCACCTCGCCAAAATCCCAAACACATTCCCAAAAATCGGGAATGTCTTCGATAGACCACTGATAGAGTTCATCATAAGAGCTAAACCGCTTCCCGTATCTCCGGTTGACGAATTCAATGAAGCGCGTCATATTGGCATTTTTAATTCTCTCTTCTGACGGCGTCCATAACTTCTCTTTCATAATAGTCGGCTTTCTTACTTACATTACGCATATTTTATACGTTTTGTCATACCTGAAGGCATTCATCGGGTATCCATGAAAGGCTAAATACTGGATTCCCGTTAAATATGTGCGGGAATGACAAACTCACCATACCCCTCACTCAGCCTCTTTTACCTTCTTGCCCAACCGCCGTGCAAGCCGCTGAAGAGCCGGAGAAAGGTCGTGAGGGTCTAGGTGCACATCCAGAATGGAAAAGCTATCTGTATCTTCTTCCGCGGCGATGAGAGCCTGTTCGAGTTCCTCTTCAGTCTCAACGACAAAACCTCGCCCCGCACCGAGCACCTCAGGGATGCGGCTGTAATGCCACCGATGCACATCGTTATACGGACCGTCCTGCATCGGCCTCTCCGTACCGTACCCTCCGTTGTTTAGAACAACTACGATCGGATTCAGTTTGTATCGCGCTACAGTAGATAGTTCCATCCCGGTCATCTGAAAAGCACCGTCGCCTACAATTACGAGTGCGCGCAGTTTTGGATTCGCCATTTGCGCACCCACACTCGCCGGGACAGCAAATCCCATAGACGTGTAATAGGCCGGTGCCAGGAACTCGGCGTTGCGGTATATGCACAGGTCAATTGAACCCAACATAGCATCGCCCACGTCTGAGATAATGACGGTGTTGTCCTTTAGAAACCAGTTCAAACGTTGAAACAGTCGTTTGACAGTGAGTCTCTTCCGCCCACGCCGGAGGACAAAAGGCCGCGGGTGTTCTGGATTGGGAATATCGCCTGAGTGTCGGATGTGTATCTTCTTTATCAATCCATGAATAAAATCCCGGAGGCGTATGTTTTCATAATTGTGGTAACGGATGGAAACCCTTTCGCTGTTTGCATAAATGGACTGCGCAGGGTCAATGCGCGCCGTGTATATGCCCAGATTAACATCAGTCATAAAGGCTCCGAGGAAGATCAGGCAATCGCTCGACTCGACGTATTTACGCACCACCTCGCGTCCCATAGCCCCCTCGTAGACGCCGAGATAGAGCGGGTGGCGCTCGCCTATAACGGATTTGCCCAGAATCGTGGCGGCTACTGGTATTCGGGTTTTTTGAACCAGCCTGACCAGGTCGCCTTGCAGTCCAAACCGTTGTATCTCCACATCGGCAAGAATAACGGGCTTTCGTGCACCATTGATCATGCCCGCGGCCTCGCCGAGCGCCTCCCGGAGCGCCTTTGAATTGCTCTTCTCGTTGTTCTCCAGAGGGGTGTGATAAGAGACGCCAGGCATAGAAACCATGTCGCGCGGCAACTCAATATAGACGGGGCGTTTAAAACGTAGAGCCGCATTCAGTACACGGTCTATTTCTCGCAAAGCCGTTTGCGGGTCGTTCAATACAGTAGATGCAACCGTAAGCTGTTCAAATACCCTTTTTTGGGTATCAAATTCCTTTACCTTGTGGTGAAGAAGTGGATTTTCCCTGCGCTCTCTTATTCCAGGGGCACCGCTTATGACCACGACGGGCGATTTTTCTGCAAACGCTTCGGCTGTAGTATTGGCCACCTTCAACCCCCCAACGCAGTATGTTACACAGACAGCTCCTAGACCGCGCACGCGGGCGTAGGCATCCGCCGCAAAGCCCGCTCCCTGCTCGTCGCACGTATTGACCAGGCGAAGCCTGCTGTGACTCAGCCTTTCGCAGAATCCGAGTACATAATCGCCGGGGATGCCAAAGACATGACGCACGCCATAAGCGTAGAGTCGTTGAATGAGATAGTCACCGATTTGGGTTGAATTTTTCATGTTACTGTTTGTGAATCTCTGAAACTGTAAGGTCGTTTTCCGTTTCCTTAAGCTTGAATTTCACCTTGTCGCCCTCTTTAAGACCTTTGAGTTGCTCTGGATTATCAACCTCATACTGCATAGTCATTGCCATCATGAAATCGGGGATTTCGTCCTCATCTACACTAATCCGGTTTCCAGATATAGACCTTAATACTCCGGTTGCCTCGTGGTACTTGGGCCACTCCGATTTTGCATTCCCCGTTTGCCCGCCCTGCCATGACTTTGCAACCTCCTCCTTGAGATTGACAATGTCATCAGCCACCCGATTTTGCTCTTTTTGTAATTTTGTAATGCTGAATTGGGTATAGCCAACAGCAATTAGAGCAAAGACAGCGATTACAAAGGCAATAACTGTTATTCCTTTCATCCGGGGTTGCCTCCTCTGAAATCAAATAATTCCTGGAATAGATTAGCATAAGAAAACAATAAACAGAATGCGGGGGGTATTGGATTTAAGATTAAAGGTTAATATAATTAGAACATGCATAATTTCCTCAAGGAACGCAAACCCCTTAAAAAGTCGAACTCCTCATTCTTTGGAACCGAGGTTGTGGAGGTTATTTCGGAATGGATGTGGGTTCTAATTATTATAACGCTTCTTGCTCTCACCGCGACCCTTATTAAGGCATAGAGAAAACGCTGCCGGTAGATCGGGAGGCAGGCGTCTTAGACCCTTCAATCTCTTGAGATTCCTAATATCGTCCCCCACCCTGTCTATAGGCGTCTCGATTATCAAATCCATATCCCTAAGGCGCGGGGCATTCACAATGGCCCTGAATCCCTCAATGCCGATTTTCCCTTTGCCTATGTGTTCATGCCTGTCCTTTCTCTCTCCGAGTCCGACCTTTGAATCATTCCCGTGAAGGAGCTTTAATTTCTCTAATCCGATAACAAATGAGAATTCATCGAGCGTTTTTCTGACCGCTTCTTCTGTTCTAATATCATATCCTGAAGCAAAGACATGGGCAGTATCGAGACAGACTCCCAAATCCGGATCGCCTACCCCCTCAAGAATCTCAGCGATTTCTTCAAACCTGTCGCCTATTATTTCCCCCTGACCGGCTGAGAGTTCAATTAACAGTTTGGTTGAGTTGCTACCGGCGTCTAAGATCCTTTTAAGCCCGTTCACCACGTTTTTCATCCCCTGTGATTCTCCCACGCCCTTCGCGCTTCCGAGGTGTGTGATAACGTACTTCGCCCCTATGATACCTCCCCTTTTCATATCTCCCTCGATTAGCAATATTGAAGAGAGCCTTATACGGCGATTCTTCGATGCGAGGTTTATGAAGTAGGGTGTGTGTATGTAGTAATCGGTGAGGTTGTATGCAGAGCATTCCTTTAAAAAAGCCTCAACTGTATTTTTGCGGAGCGGAGACGGGTTTCCACCGTGAGGGGACCTCGTGAAAATCTGAAAACACTCGCATCCGATCTCGTAGGCACGAGAAGGGGCTTTGTCAATTCCTCCGGTAATAGAGACATGAGCACCGAACTTCATTCGGGTTAGTATATTTCATAATTTAAAAAGGGACTAATTCCGCCTTGTTAAATTGCGTTAACGCGCGTAAACCCCCTCTACATCTTCAAAAACCAAATGCTATTAGCTACTTATGCTCAAAGTCGCTCCCAGAGATAAAAAATTGTAAACAGCATTTATGTTTTTAAAAATTGTTACGAGATATAAGGTGTAATAGTTTGAGGAGGTTGCGGTTTGGCATTGGGTTTGCACCTGTGATGCCATAAAAAGCGTCTAAATCTCAGAGGTAAACTAAAGATGAGAGTTTTCGTTCGGGAAGTAGCACTTGGGGTAATTTTTCTTCTATCGGTTGGACTCAGCACTGGATCGGCTGAAGAGCGGAAAACATTGGAACTCAGAATATTCGGGGTATGCCCGGCCTGTGATAGCGATGTCAGATCAAGGGCTTTAGCCATTCCCGGGGTCGTAGAGGCTAAATTCGACCTAGTCAAAAAGAAACTTTTTGTAACGCTCAATTCGGAGTCTGCAAATGAAACGAAAATAATAATAGCGCTGGAACAGGGTGGATATGAAGTGAGGCGTCCATTCAGAGAGGAGAGGCTTGAGAGGGTGGCTCTTGAAGTTTCCGGAATAAAGGATAAAAGCGATATAATCGAAATTGAGAGAACGCTTTACGCCTTTTACGATGTAGATAATGTAGGGGTATCGAATCACTCGGACAATATCATTGCAATTATAGATTTTAAAAAAGGCGGGCTTGACCCGGGACAGTTAGCGATGTCTCTAATGGACAGCTTGCCACAGGTAGGTGTTAAAATAATACCAAGCCGGGAGATGCTGGAGGCTCAGGTTAGGACAGAGACAAAAGCGCAGGGCACTAAACACCAATAGGATTCAATAGAATCGTCATTTCTCTTGCACTTACCCCTCAATTGCTGAAAATCACCCATCCATTGTCCGAAATACGCACACTTTGTTGAAGGGAAATAACCCCTCATTTTTCTAAGTCCTTGAAAACACTCAAGTCGTGGTTAAATTAAGTATTGGCATGTAATTTGCACATATTAGAAGCCAGGAGGAAAAAAAGAAATGACAATAACAATAGCTCCTTTTACAGTTGACAGCAGATGCACTTACACAGCGCCGCTGTTCGGAGATGCAGGGAAAGAGGGACATACTCAAAGAGATCCTCTTACATACTGGGGAATCTACATAGACGACAAATACGTTTCCTACACATCGAGCAAGGAGTTGGCTGAAAAGACAAAGGTGTGGATGGAAAAGTGGTTAAAGGATAGGCTTTAAGAGAAAAAGAGTTAAGCCAGACATCTTTAACAATATGATGCCTTTTAATATCCAAAAACTGTCTAGCAACACGGGATGGGCGCAAAAACACCGTCGAGAATCATGTGCCATCGCTATTTGCATTAATCTGTACCTGCTCTCCTCTTGTAGGTTCTATTTCATTTCCAAATAATAGCATTATGAGCACTTGTACTGATCGAGATTATAGCTCTTTTTCACCCGATTGGCTTGAAACCCTATACAGACGTCGTTAGTTTAAATGTATAAAAGGGAGGTTAAAAAGATGAAAAAGAAGTTCATGATAATTGGCTTAGCACTGGCAATACTCTTGGGCATCGGATATACAAACCGCGTCCAGGCCAACACGACAGTTAGCTTTGGTCTATTTTTCAATGCCCTTGCCCCTTATGGCAACTGGATATCAACGCCTGACTACGGCTACGTATGGTCTCCTGCCGATGTAGGGCCAGACTGGGAGCCATACACCAACGGACACTGGGTCTGGACAGATTACGGATGGACTTGGGTTTCTTATGAACCCTGGGGCTGGGCTCCGTTCCATTATGGAAGGTGGATATATACTGACTACTACGGATGGGTTTGGATACCGGGTACCAGATGGGCACCCGCATGGGTAACGTGGTATACAGGCCCCGAGTACATCGGATGGGCTCCTCTTCCGCCCGATCAGGGCTTTTCACTAGAGGTAGGATTCAGTTTTTCCAACTACCATTACTATGCCCCTAGAGAGGCAGTGTTTGTTCCATCAGGCCTTTTCCTGAGCACCCGCATCCATGACGTAGTTGTTCCACGATCCAGAAACGTTACAATCATAAATAACACGAAAAACATAAACAACATAACTATTGAGAATAACAGGGTTATAAACCGGGGCCCCGACGTGAACTTTGTCGAGAGGGCTACAAGAAAAAGGGTTGAAAAGGTAAATCTGGTTGATAGGAATGTAGACGAACAAACAGTTATCAAAGGTGGCCGTGATATTAACCAAGTAAAGGGAAAAGACTTCTATGTATATCGTCCCAATGTGGTTAAGAAGGAAAATGAGGCGCCCGTAATTAAAAAGAATACTGAAAGGAATACTATACAAAATAGAAACAGAAATGCGGAAATTCAAAATGAAGGTAAATTCCAAAACCCTGCTAACCAAGGACATCCGGGTAAGAAGAACAGAAACGAGGCAATTCAAAGCCAGGGAAACTTCCAGAACCCAACTAATCAAGGACATCCAGCACATAAAAAGAATGTTGAAAACAACCCCGCCAATGTCTGGAATAGAAATCAAGGGGTAAATCCCAATGAGAAAAAGAATAAGAAACATGAGAAGCCCACACACCAGAATACCCCCTATAACCCGAATCAACGCCAGCAGTCGATGAGACGGGATAATAACAAAACAGGGAGTCCCTTCGTAAGGCAAAATACCGTTCAGTCCCACAACCCTGCTATACATTCGCAAAACCGTTACCCAGTATATAGAAATACGGAGAAACAATTTTCATCAAAACAGTTTCAGGGAGCAACAAACAACAGCCCACACTCGTATCCTCATTATCAAAAACCCCATTATCAATCCAATCCGGGTGCTAAAGAACAGAAAAGGGATTTCAGTAAACAGCGCTCAAATAATAACAGAAACGTGGATTCACGCCGAAATCATAAACAAACTGACGAAAGGGGTTAATTCAATCGTATAAATTAGTCGGAAAAAGAGGAGCACCGTGCGGTGCTCCCTTTTTTACCTCTCGAACACTACTCTCCCAATCCCCAAGCTATACCACAGGCGATGCGCGATTTGTTCGTTGCCTCTCCATTTGGTAGATTAAGGGATCATTTATTACCTATGGGGAGTACCAAGAGCCATATATAACAAAAGGCAATTAGCTGTCTTGCTCATATCCGTCACTTCATTAGGAACGTTTCTTCGCCTCCTCAGGCTCGGCTCAAATAGCCTATGGTTTGATGAATCCCTGAGTGTTTGGCTTGCTAATCGCTCATTAGGAGATGTGCTCTTGATTCAGCCGAGAGTAGATGTCCACCCACCCCTTTACTACCTGATTCTCAGCTTATGGATAAAGCTCTTTGGAAGCGGAGAATTTCAGGTGAGACTCCTCCCAGCAATCTTCGGTGTTGCCAGCGTACCTCTGCTCTACATAGTTGTAAAAAACCTGTTTAGAAATTCATCAATCGCCTTGGTTTCGACATTTATTCTCTCTATATCTCCATTTCACGTCTACTATTCACAGGAATCGAGAATGTATAGCCTTCTTACCTTTTTTGTCCTTTTGTCAATCTTTTTTATGACCAAGATGCTCTCGATTGGTAACCAAAAAGAAAGAGCGGGGAAAACCCTTTTTTATTCTATCGGTTATGTCCTTTCCACGGCAGCGGCCCTCTATTGTCACAATATCGCTCTATTTCTGCCAGTGGCTCAGAATCTCTTTTTCATAACCTTCTGGAGAAGGCACAAGCCTTCATTAAAATTCTGGGTATTGTCTGGAGCGGCAATCCTTCTCCTCTGGACCCCCTGGGCTCCCTTTTTCTTTAAACAAGGCTCAGCGGTGCAGAAGGCCTTCTATGCTCCGCGGATTACGCTTGGGAGCATAGCCAATATTTTTGCCATTTTTAATAATGGTCCTGCTTTCTGGCTATTTAATTGGATAAACATAGACCACTTAGGCACCATCAAGGGAAGATGGGTTCTATTAACCTTTATCTTCTTTGGTGCTCTATTTTTAATGGGGGTCGCTTCCATGCGTCGCAATCCTTTGCCTTTGTCGCTTCTTCTGTTTACCTTTTTTGTTCCAGTAGGGGCTGAGGTCTTAATAAGCTTAAAGCGCCCTATTGTCGCTACACAGACCCTTATATGGGCTTCCGTGCCCTATTATGTTCTAATCGCAAAGGGAGTCGTCGCATTAAGAAACAAATGGGCAGTTTGTATAGGAATTGCCCTACTCACCGTATTTAGCTCTCTCGCACTTTATAAATACTACACCCAGTTCGAGAAAGAGCGCTGGGACCTTGCCGCACAGTTCGTTTCCGAAAATTTAGATAAAAATGATCTGATTCTTTTTAGCTCAGGGTTTGGACAGATTCCGTTTGACTATTATTTTGACAGATATGATAAGATAGATATTGAGGAACACGGCGTTCCTAAAGACCTGAGCGAGAAGAAGGTGACTTTAGAGAGTTTGTTCCCACTGGACAAATTAATACATGGCCACAAAAGGGTATGGCTTATATATAGCCACGAGGAATCTACAGACCCTCAACGACTCTCTAAGACAACCCTTGAGAAGGGTTATTGCCTTCTCAAGAAGAGAGATTTCAAGAGCAGTCAGAATAGCATAGCGTGTTACCTATTTGAGAAATGTGAGCAATGAATAAAGAATCTCAAGGGGAGAAAAAAGTCCACATAAGCAACCTCGATGAGTTCTTTGCTGAATCCTTTGTAGATAGCAATGAAAAGCCGCTAAAGATTGCAATCCGCAAAGAGGAATCTCAAGGGCATATATCGGTTCTACTACTCACAGATGGAGAGGGTATGGAGGAAGGAGGTATAGATTTTGAATTATCTCCATGCGAGTGCGTAGATTTTGACAATATACAGATTTCGGATTTCCTTAAAAGACCCGTTTTTACGAGTTCCGCTCATGAGTTCTTTGACTTTATGTTTATGTTTTTTTGCTCGCTTGAGTGCATTGTGGATTTTACAGGAGACGCATGGCGGATAAAGGTTTTAAAAGCCAGTGGGGCTATATAGATGCCGGAGTAAGCCTTCTCTATCCTTAAAGAGCAATATCTATACCAAAGGATTCGTTTTTAATTATTAAATGTTTCCAAGAGGTTGCAAATGGAGCAGTATCCAAAAAATCAGAAATTCGCTTTTCTGGGCAGTAATACGCTATAGAAACTGTGTAAATCTACACAGGGGATAAAAAAGTTAAGTAGGGAACCCGGTTTTCGAGTTCCCTACCTTCTTAAAGGAGGATGGAGGATGACCTTGAATTAAGTTTGTTGATTAAGTTACAATATAAAAATAAAGCCATTTACTTTAAATGTCAAGAGATAACTTCAAATAATGTGAAATTTTTTGACGCAAGCACCAGAGGATATGATTTTGGCTTCCGCGCAATCTCAGAGTATAATAGTTTGGTTAGCTTAAAAGCTCCGAAACCTAATCAATCAGGAGGAAAAAAGAAGAGATGAGGGCGAAAGATTTTGACAAGATAGTAGAAGCATGGAAAAGCCATATCCTAGTAGACACCCTGTGGGGCTACTCTCTGGAGATTGATGAGGATGTACCCAGAGAATTTGCAGCAATAGCACTCTATCTTGATTCTTCAACGGTTCGAGCTGCGGGTGAAACTACCGAGTTTTATGATGGCTATAGAAAGGCCTCAACAGACATTTTGGAGCTAATCGGTATTGAAATGATCCAAGACGATGAGATGAAAACAATCCTTATAAAGCGAAAAATTGATGAGGAGGATAAGCAAGAGACACTAAAGCAGTATATTTGGGGATAGACTCTGGGGGTAAGAATCAGCTGATGTAATTCATACAATAGACTCAAATTAGTAAATGAAATTGGGGAATTATACACTCAAAAGACAAACAAAAGACTGCCATTCCCATACGGTAAAGTACAGGGAATGGTAATATGAGTCATACAAACCCGAAATGAAAATTGCCGACCTATTTGACCACTTCCTCATTGACTTAGACGGGGTGGTCTATGTCGGAGATAAACCAACTACCGGGGCCAAAGAAACTATCGAAACTCTGAGGGCAATGGGGAAGAGCCTGATTTTTCTTACGAATGACCCCAGAAGCTCATCCGGCGAATACGCGGAAAAGCTAAAGACGATGGGCATTCAGGCAACCTCAAACGAGGTGATTACATCGGGGATGGCAATTGCCCTCTATATTAAAGAGCACTATGGACTAGATAGCGGCAGAGCATACGTTGTCGGAAGCTCAGCCCTTAAAGAAGAAATAAAAAAGGTCGGTCTCAAGATTGCCTGTGGCGAAGAGTCCAAAAAGGCAAACTTTGTTATAGTCGGTGGACACCCGGGATTTAATTACGAAGAGATGAAGGTCGCCACTATTGCAATAAGAAACGGTGCCCGCTTTTTCGGGACGAACCGAGACCCGCTCTTTCCTACACCGGGGGGACTGATTCCCGCAACCGGAGCGATAATCGCATCAATTGAATTTGCTTCCGGGAAAAGGGCAATCACAGCCGGAAAGCCAGAGCCTATAATGTTTGAGGCGGCAAAGAAGCTGATTTCCTCTCAAGAAAAAATCGCGATCATAGGAGACAGGCTCGATACGGACATTGCTGGGGGTAAACGCGCGGGGATTGCCACGATACTTGCTCTCACCGGCTCTACGGATAGAGACGAACTCTCTCGCTCTAAAATTATCCCCGATTATATTATTGACGACTTGAGAGATTTGCTGAAGGAGAGGTAGAGAAATTTCTCCACCGCACAGAATACTAAATGAACTCTGTGTTCTCTGTGGTTAAAACTATTTTTGATTCCTAAATCCCAAAAGGGGACGACAATGCCAAGAATAAAAATCAACGGTATTAGCCTTAATTATGAGATTGATGGCAATGGGCCAACGATTGTGCTAATAAATGGGCTGACGATGGATGTAAATGGATGGTATTTGCAGGTTCGACCCTTTTCAGAAAATCACACGGTTTTAAGATACGACTGCCGGGGCCAGGGACAATCCGATAAGCCAGATGTAGAATACTCCCAGGAGATGCACGCAGACGACCTAAAGAGCCTTATGGACAAGCTTAGAATACAAAAAGCCCATGTTGTTGGCATATCAAACGGCGGCATGGTAGCCCAGCACTTCACATTAAAGTATCCGGGGAGGGTCGGCGCCCTGGTTCTCGTTGACACGTGCAGCTATATTGATACCCTTCTTGAGTTGATTATAAAGGTTTGGATAAGGGCGACAGAGATTGGAGGAAGTGAATTTAGGTATGACGTAGCCCTCCCAGCCCTTTTCGCGGAGAGTTTCTTAAAGAGAAATCTGGAGGTTATATCGGCTATGAAAGAGATTAGCGTGGCGAACAATCCCCCAAAACCCATCATAAATTTGGCGAAGGCCTGTCTCAAGCATAACGTTGATGACAGAATCCAAGGGATTAAATCTCCAACCCTCATCATTGTGGGCGAGGAAGATATTCTCATTCCTCCTAAGTACTCAAGGATATTAAATGAAAAGATAGAAGGCTCAAGGCTCGTTGTAATGAAAGACTGCGGCCACGTACCTCTACTTGAAAAGCCAGAGGAATTCAATAGGGTCGTGATGGATTTTTTAAAGGATTATGATGGACTCCTCGTATAAATTCCCATACTGGAAAAGCACATTAATCTCATATAACTTAATGGATAAACAAAAAGGAGACTCCAAATGAAAGCGGCGACTTATCACGGTCCAAGAGACATAAGGGTTGAAACAGTTCCCGACCCTAAGATTCAAGACCCGAATGACGTAATTCTCAAGATTACAAAGAGCGCAATTTGCGGCTCCGACCTGCACTTTTATCGCGGTCACGTGACTATAGATGATGGATTCATAGTAGGGCATGAATTTATGGGGATTATAGAAGATGTTGGCAAGGGTGTGAAACTATTTAGGAAGGGAGACAGGGTAGTAGCCCCATTCTGGGTAAGCTGTGGGGCTTGTCCAAATTGTCGAAATGGCGTTCCGACATCGTGCACGGGAGGCGGCGGATGCTTTGGCTTTGGAAACGCTTTCGGAGGCTTCGCTGGCGGTCAGGCTGAATACGTAAGGGTTCCATTTGCAGATACCACGCTTGAAAAGGTTCCAGGAGAAATTGAAGACGATAGGGCCTTATTCCTTGGAGATATACTCTCGACAGGTTATTTCTGCGCCGAATGGGCAAACATAAAGCCCGGAGATACAGTCGCCGTATTTGGCGATGGCCCGCTTGGGCTCCTTGCTACGGCCTCGGCAAGGCTCTTTGGACCATCCCAGATAATAACAGTTGGGCGGCATGATTTTCGACTCAATGTGGCAAAAAAGATGGGAGCCGACGTTGTTATAAACTCACACAGAGAAAACCCGGTTGAAAAAATATCAGATATAACAAATGGAAATGGTGTGGATGCAGCCTTAGAATGCATCGGCTCCGAGAATGCCCTTCTTGATTCCCTCAAAATAACTAGACCCGCCGGGACTGTCTCGTTTATCGGACTCTTTATTCAGCCCGTGGCAATTCCGATGTTAGACTTCTATTTAAAAGACATCACACTGAGAGGAGGCGTCTGCCCGGCAAAAAACTACATATCAAAGCTCATGCCCCTTGTTGAAAAGGGCAAACTCGATCCGACTGCCGTAATCACGCACGACCTGAAGCTAAGCGATACCCCTAATGGATATAAACTCATGGATAGTAAAAATGAGAACGCAATAAAGGTGGTGCTTACACCGTAAGGCTAAAAAACTATCCCCAGATAAATATCTTCTTTGCAGAGGCGTCAAAGCGGACTTTATGACCGGTGCATTCGGGATAGAGCTTGTATATCTTATCGGTCATCTCCTTACCCAACTCTGCAACCTTGTCCCTATCATCGGCAAGTGCGGCTTTCTGTATGGATTTTTGCAGATCCCATAAGATTCCATAATCTTCTTCCCTAATGGGTATGGGGTTCATACTTATTCCTCCTTTCCTTCCCAATTATTGTTTGACCAAGCTACCCTTAGCTACAGAAGAAACAAGGTGTTTGAGAAACCCCTTAGTAGTCCTCTTTATAGTGATTGATGTATTCACCCCATAGTGTCATCATTGCAAAGAGCATTGGGTCCAGATCAACATCCACTTTGTGCGATTGATTTAAAGGGACGAGAGTCTGTACAATGGCGCGTGCCCTTTCCGCGGGTTCAATCTTTTTGTCTTTTAATATTGGGCGAATATACTCCTTGATTTGCTTATTGTTTATTAACCCCCATGCTCTATTTTTGTACTCCGTGATTTTATGCCCTACAGATTCCAGGTCTAATTCTTTTTGTTGTTCCGATTTTGATGAATAGTCTTGCATTTTTTGTGCAAAATCCTTGTATCCAATATGCTCCAACAATTCAACCGTTTCTTCTATCTCTTCCTCAATCCTGCTGAAGTTTGTTTCGACTACCTCCGGACTGAAGTTTATATCAGGCGGAGACCCATAGAGTGATTGCAAATCCCTTAACCGATCTACAACAAGCTCCTGAAAGGATTGCATGTCAAACTTTTTAATTCGTGGCATTTGAGAGTTATTTTAAATTAATTTTATCCTCATTGCCAGTTAAATTTACTTGTGTTTAATTAGAGAAGAACTATAACTGCCAATGCGGATCCTGGTAATAAGAAGAGGAGCTATCGGAGATACTATTGTTACACTGCCTGCTCTCAGCATTTTGAGAGAACACCACCCGGATGCATACATAGAGGTTATCGGCAATCGTGAATATTGGGAGATAGCACATAACAGGTATTACATAAATGCCGTTTCAAGTGGAGAAACATGGCTTACCCATGAGCTTTACTCAAGAGACAGGAGACCTAGCAAAGAGGTTGTTGATTATTTCTCTTCTTTTGATTTAATCCTCGCATACATAAGCGATCCCGAGGGAATCGTTAGCGGAAATTTAAGAAAAACCGGTGCAAAGAGTGTTCTTATCCGCCCACCTTTTCCCAGTGGAGATAACCAGCACGCAGCCGATTACACCGCCCTTATTCTTCGTGAAATAAACCTCGATGTTAATCCCCCATTAATTCCTAAGATTCACTTGAGTAGCGAGGACCTCGATTTTTCCTCTCAATTCCTTTCCCATTTTATGGAACATAAACCATTAGTGGCAATACACCCAAGAACATTTGGACCGAAGGGATGGGCAATTGAGAGGTTTATTAATGTTGGAAGGTGGATTGAAAATACACTCAATGGGAAATCAATCTGGATAATGGGCCCGGCAGAGGAGGAGAACATAAATCTAATCAGATCAAATTTCCATTCTTCTCCCGTTCTTCAACTCCACTCCCTTCCCAAGGTTGCCGCTGTTCTCAGCCTCTCTCATCTCTACCTTGGCTGTGACACAGGGATTTCTCATCTTGCCGCCGCAGTCGGAGCGCGGGTTCTCACACTATTTGGCCCCACGAACCCCCGGGTCTGGTGCCCAAGGGGAAAAGATGTCCTGGTCATAAAATCAGATGAGATGTCTAAAATCCAGGAGAATGAAGTAAAAGGTATTATCGCTACATATATTAACAAGTAAACAATCCACAAAAGGCATAATGAGATCAAAATTTTATTTTTATCAGTTGCTCCTTGCCACTGTCTCTCAGGATTTTAATTGTTGCTACACTCCCCGCTTCTTTATAAAAGAGGGCGATCTTTAGGTCTTCTATAGATTGTATGGGGCTGTTATCAAAAGAAAGTATTGTATCACCCTTTCTTAGACCCGATTTTTTTGCTACGCTGTCCTCAGTAAATCCCAATACCTCTATCTTTCCATTCTCATCAGTCAGGAGAACCCCTAGCTTGGGTGATGTTGTCCCCTCAAGCCTCTCAGTATAAAGGACATAATCCGCTATATTTTCCTCTATATCTTCGTCATTTTCTACTATTGAGTACCTATATCCGTTTCTTCTAAAAACCCTTTTGGGAATACCGGAGCCGTAGCCGATGTGCCCATTTCCCGCCAGAACTACGATTTGATAATCGGGATTATCATGCAGGAATCTGTCTATAGATTCCGCCATTGTTTCATCCCATAGTATTTGAGCCTGAAAGAAAAAGTCGAAATTTCCTTGCCTTAAGCTACTGTGTTGATTAAATATCTCCCTAAGCCTTTTTTTATACTCCCCATCCGAAAAGTCTATTTCAGACGGCAGATTTTTCCTCTCTTCCTCCGTTAGAGAATCTATTCCATTTCGTGACACCTTCTCTACAATCCCACTGTCTATATTCAAAGCGATTATAGGAATCCTATTTTGCCTTGCGAAATCAACTATAGGTTTGTATAGGTTATAATCCAGCTTCCAACGCTTAAAATACTCCGTTCTTTTCAAGAATTCTTTTTCTTCAATTCTTCCGTTGATATAATCATTTATTACCCGCTGAAAAGGCCTTTGGAACATCTCCATCCCTATTGCCAGCTTTTTGTTTGATTTATACAGTTCCCTAATTATGTTGAGTTGATTTATATGATGAGCAAACTCATCGTGATGCTCCCCGACATAGACAACCTTTTTATCCCGTATATCTTCTACCAACTTTTCTAAATTGGTTATAGAGGGTATATAAACGGCTTTTGTGGGCTGTCTGATTCCTGTGGATATTCCTCTCTCGGATTCCGATATGTCCTTATAAATATTATTTCCATTTTTAAATGCAAGGGTTGAGTACTTACCATAATGGAATATCTTTCCGTAAGCCATCTCTACCTCTCCTTTTGATTCCCCATGCACTATCGCCACAACCCTATCATTATTCCAGGGGTTTTCTTTTACAACAACGCTAAAGCCTCCGTCAGGCATGTCCAATTTTCCATAGAGCCTGCTTATTAATGGGTTCTCTTTATCAAAGATAACCAAGGAGTTGGATTTTATATCTTCGTATTTTGTTTCCTCCGGTGTTTTTACCGTTATTTTCTTCTCCTCAAATGATTTTATGAGGCTTTCGTATTTATCCTTCTTGTTCTCCGGTAAAACAAGGATAATTCCTTCTTCTCCCAGTAGCCTTGACACCACAGGCGGGAATTCCGATTCCGATAGTTTTCTCGGTACATCATAATTCTCATCCACTACAAGCCTTGAAGGCTCATTTTCCAAATAAAGTGTAAAACTCTCTTTTTCATTTGAGACACTTAAGGCCTTTTGTGTCCTGATGCCATTTAAGTAATAGATTGAAATGGGAAAATATAGTTTGTATTTGCCCCCTTTTTGGAGGATGTCAAACGTTAGACGGAGTTTTCCCCTATCAACCTTAAGGTTGGTCTTCTTAATCTCTAACTCGGGCAATCCCTTTCTGTTTAACCACTGGTCAAAGAACCAGTCTAAATCCCCCCGATAGCTCCTTTCAAATGCCGTTTTTATATCGCTCCATGTTACTCTCCTAAATCCATCTTCCTTTATGAGGCCTTTCAGAGACTTATAAAAGTTCTGTTCACCTACTGTATTTTTTAGCATGTGAAATACCATTGCGCATTTGCCATAACCTACTGACTGGGATGAACTGTCCACCCTTTCCCGGAACTCCGTTAATGGAAATTCCTTTCCTGGCTTGACATAAGACTGATAGCCTATAAGGATATTTTTCCTATACTGCCATCCATTTCCCTTGAGTTCCTCGTAGAGATGGTCAGCAAGGTATGTTGTCAGCCCTTCCGCCCAGTTCCCTTTATCAAAATCAATATAAATATAATTCCCGAACCACTGATGCAATATCTCATGTCCCAGGGATGTCTCAACGATAAATGGAAGCCTTATAACGCTTTGACCAAGGAGTGTAAAGGTGGGCATTGAATATCCGGTAGGCAGGGGATTCTCGACAACCGCAAATCTCTTGTAAGGGAATTCACCTATCAAGCTCTCATACATACGTATATACTTTTCAGTGTATTCAATATACTTCTTTGAAAGATAGCTATCTTCATTAAAAAAGTAGGTATATATGTATGTGCTCTTATATATCTCCTCTGCTACCGCGAATTTATCAGAGGCTATGAGGTGCAGGTGCTCCAGAGGATGGGGAAAATCAAAGTTAAAAGTCACATAGCCTTTTTCCTGGACCTTCCTAATACCCTCAGCCTCCGATACCGATTCAAATCCTTGAGGAAGCTTAGCGGTAAGATTATAAATACACAAAATGTCTAAATGCGGGTACCAGACACCTGTCAAAAACACTCCGTCTCCGTCTATCATATTCGATGATGAAGGAGATTTGAAAATCCCCTCGTACTTTACCTCTATAGGCTCATTCTTCTTTCCATAGACCCTGATCTCATTAACCTTATCAGATTTAGTTTCCCGGTTAATCTCCAGAATTTTTAAGCCTCCTGTGTTAAATACAAGTTCCTGGTTACCGTCCGGAATTACCTCTGCTGTCCCTCTTACTTTTAAGCTCCGTACATCTATTTCAACAGACAAGTTGTATCGAGGAACTGCCCTCGATACAGCAGGAATAAGAGAAATTATTATGAATATAAGACACTTAATAGTATTAATAACACACATTGCCATCAGTTGAGGTTTTGACACAATCGGATCATTCCAATCACTTATGGTGACTCATAAATGTCCTAATCCTGCGTATAGCCATATATATAGCGTAAAATGGTAGCTGCCACAGGTACTTTGCATTCCAGTAAAGCTGGAGGTACCTTACAAAACCCAGGATTTTAAACGGTAAAGACTTATTGTCAGCCGACCTTGAATAATCAAACCAGATTATCGGCAGATAACCCAAGGGTTTTTGCACGTATCTTTGGACCCTATATTTGTATTCCATACGCTCTGTTCTTGAGGTTCGTATATTCTCAATAGTTCGCCGAGCAAATTGCGGGATGTAAGCACCTAATTCGCTCCTCAAGTAATCAAGCGCATCTCTTATAGGCAGAACCAACCGGTGATTTTGCAATTGTAATACCAGTCGTTCCCAGATGAAACTCCCTGCAGCAAGCTGCGGGGTATCTAAAATAATTCTAGCTGCTTCAACTCCTCTTCGGGTTTTCCTTGCTCTTGTTTATGTATTTCTCCACTGTTGCCCAGTTTGCTCTCTCTCCCACCGTGGCTACATAATACCCATCTGTCCAAAACTCCCCTCCCCATAACTCCTTCTTTACCGACGGCTTGCACCTGAATATCTCTCGTCTCGTTATGCTTTTGAATATCTGCACTATTTGTCCAGGCGATACCTTCGGATGTGCTCCACATAGTATATGTATATGATCCTTATCCATTCCTATTGCCTCAACCTCTATTGCATAACGCTCTTGTATCCCGATCGCTGTCTCCCTTATTATCTCTACAACTTCTTTATCTAACAATGCCTTCCTGTATTTCACTGGAAATACTATGTGATAATGTATCTGCCATGCACAATGGTATCCTTTCCTTACATCCGCTTCTTTTCCCACATATACAGATTACTACAACAACCTAACCCTGTAGCAAGCTACAGGGAATTTTCAAGTTAAAGTAGATTAGTTTTCAAAATAATACCATTATTTTGAACAATATGGCGGATCCAGCCGCTTCAATTCTAGGGCCAGCATGTTTGCCGGAAAGAGGAAAGGTAGTATACATTCTATGGATGGACTATTGCTCTATCATATACTTTACAATCACCCATTGCTATCCTGCAAGCTCTATTTCATCGCAATATGCTTGCTCAATCTCAATTGCATTCTCAATAGTAAGGTAAACCCCGTAGAGCCTTGCGTGGGCCGCAAGGTCTACCAGTTCATGGGGTTTCCTCTTCCAGTCCTTCGCATCTAAAATGGGTGATATTCTCTTTGAAAGATACTCATTAATAATCTCGTCTTTAGTTTTGGACATATCTATAAACCCAACCTTGCCCAGTGGGTACTCTTGCAATCCCCTGTAGCCGATTGTCTCTATGAGGTAACACCTATGCTACCACGTTAATTCTCTGCTCATCCCGATCAGAACCCTGCGAGTCAAAACCTCAATGCGCCCATCAACGGTCAACCGAACCTCATTATCCGTTTCTCCGTATTTTATCCAATTCCTATCTACTGCATAACCCAGACCGGAATCGAAAAGGGAACGCTGAATGTAATGCGGCGCTTCGTCATTCAACTCTACAAAAAGTAGGTCTAGTCTATGAGCCATCATCCGATTACCCACAGATAGATCATATAATTTTTGCAGGACCATAGCAGCTACGGCCTTAACTTCATTAGCTAAATCCATCTAGATTCTCCTCTCCGCATATATTAAAGAAGGCATTATCAATTTCCTTCATGCCTTGGCTTTGTGATATATCGCAAGATATATGCCAGCGAAATGTCCTTTATTTTCAGGTGTTGGGTTTTTAAATGAGTGTAAGATGTCTTAGATTCTGACGGATATGCCAGTGTCGCGAATGATAAGGGGCTATGATCCAGTTTGAACAGATTAATAAAATTTACCAGATCCTTGGGTTCGGCTTGGGAGATTGGGAGATATTCAGTAACGATTTTTGTCACATAAGGATTGAGTTTATAACGAACTTTATCTATTTTATAACCGGAGAAAATTTAAAAAGTCTTTGTTTTTGATAGGTTATATTTCATATATCCTATTGGCACTGTCCTTGCAACAAGCAATATTTGTGTGATAAGACGATGTGGGCAGTAAGGTAAATGGGCAATTAAGTAAACGATTCACCAGTTTACTGATTCTCTCGCATAAGGAGCATAACAGTATGACACAAAACAGTGACACTGAGCAGGATGAAAATATCATAGCACGCGTGGATATCGAGCTTAAAGAGCTTATACCTGGATTTCTGGAAAACAGGCATAAGGATATTCAATCCATTCTGAAGGCCTTAGACCAAGATGATTATGAGACCGCTCGAATCCTGGGACACAGTATGAAAGGCTCCGGCGCCGGCTATGGATTTGATCCTATCACCGATATAGGCAGATCTATTGAGCAGGCTGCAAATGACAGGAATCCCGAGGAGATTCGCAAACGGGTAGATGAGCTTCTAAACTATATCTCACGTGTGAAGGTGGTTTATGAATGATTTGTCAAAACCGTTGATACTATGCATTGACGATGACGAGGATACACTCAGGTTACTAGAACTACTCCTGATAAACGGTGGCTACAACGTTATTACCACTAATGGCGGGGACAATGCCCTTGAGATAGCCACCGAATCCCAACCCGATCTTATACTGGTTGATGTTATGATGCCAAACGTAAACGGTTACGATGTCTGTCATAGGTTGCAGACAAATAATGAAACTGCACATATTCCCATAATATTTACAACTGCCCTTGGAGGAATAGAATATAAGTTTACGGCTCTTTCCCTAGGTGCTGTAGATTACATAGTAAAGCCAATCCAAAAAGACATACTCCTCAATAAAGTCCGTCTGCACATAAAGGCAGGCATATAGGGCCAGTCAAAAGCACCACTCGCGAATTTATCACCCCGAAACGCATTGCTGAAATATCAAATCTGCTGCCCCTTACGTTAAAGCCACATTATGTTATTATAATGCAAACATGACCATCGTCTGCGCCATACTGGAGAAACTGATCTACTTTTTCACCTTTTCTCTTCTTTTCTTCTCACCCCTCATGATAAGGAGCGGGAGTCCAGATCCCCTGGCATTATTCCTAGTTCAAACTCAATGTTTTCTACTCCTTGTCGTCTGGCTTTTGGGGTCTCTGTATAAGGAAAGGGAAATTAAATTGAGCACAACGAGCCTGCCGCTCCTTGCGTTTTTATTTATCTGTTTAATTCAAATCACCCCGCTTCCAGAGTTCATTTTAGGAGTCGTGTCGGGAAAGAGTCTAGAAATTTGGGAAAAGAACCAATCAGTGCTCTCAGCAATTGGATTTGGCAAAGAAAATAGTGCATTCACAATAAGCCTTTATCCCCATGGCACATGGAGAGAAACCCTCCTCTTACTCTCATACATAGCATTCGGATTTGTCGTATCGAGGAGTTTCAGGACAAAGAATCAATTAAAACTACTGCTCATACCCGTGTTCGCAGTAGCGCTCATCGAAGCCGCTTATGGAATATACCAATATGTTGCCACGAGTAACACCGCCGCGGGGCCAGGATTGGAACCCGCCACAGGAACATTTGTAAACCGGGACCACTTTGCCGGATTCCTCGAAATGTGTCTCCCTCTCATTCTTGGCTACGCTCTGTCTCTAGGCAAGCAGCGCAGAAGACGCAGGTCTTCCTTAAAGAACGCGATTTCATCGAGTAGCTTTCAGAAACAGATTCTTCTCCTCTTTATGCTCGGAATAGCCCTCCTTGCCCTGTTGTTTTCACAATCAAGGATGGGCATATTTAGTGTCATTTTATCTCTCCTATTCTTTTATCTCACCTACTATAGTTTCAAAGAGGACAGGGTGGAAAAGGCAATACTGATTCTTTTTATTTTGGCTATCGCCCTGATATACGGACTCTGGATAGGTCTTCATCCCATATTTGAAAGATTTCTTCAGATCGAATCGGATGCCCCCGGAAGAACGCTAGTCTGGAGAGATTCGCTAAGGATTATAAGAGACTTTCCACTTTTTGGAACCGGCTTTGGGACATTTGGCTACGTTTACCCGCTCTATAAAAGATATATGGAGCAGGCACTTCTATATATACACGCACACAACGATTACATTCAGTTTATGGTTGAGACTGGCCTCTTAGGATTTATCTCCCTCTTTATTGCGCTTGCTTTGTTCATATTTTCTCTACTAAGAACCATGGGACAACTCTCCCAAAGGAGAGACTATTTTAGACTCTTTCTGACCCTTGGGGCACTGTCGGGGATTGTGTCTCTGCTCATTCACAGCCTTGCCGACTTTAATCTCCACATCCCATCAAATGCCCTGTATTTTGCGTTTCTCATAGGCTTTTCAAAAGCCGCCTGCGCAGGATCAGAAGAAGATGGAAATTTACATCAACGCTCGTACATAGCCCCAAAATAGTTATTATTCTACTAACGGAGGTCAAATAAATTGGAAAGAACACTCTCAATCGTAAAACCCGACGGGGTCAGCAAAAATCTCATAGGAGAGGTAATAAAAAGGTTTGAAAGCAGAAAACTCCGCGTGGTCGCCCTGAAAATGGTGAAGATCTCAAAAGCGGAAGCGCAAGGATTCTATGCCGTTCATAGAGAAAGGCCTTTTTTCTCAAGTCTCACCGATTTTATGTCTTCAGGCCCATGTGTCGTAATGGTACTCCAAGGCGAGAATGCAATATCAACCGTACGCGAAATCATGGGAGCTACGGACCCAGCAAAAGCCGCACCGGGGACGATTAGAAGGGATTTTGCTTCAAACGTCGAGAGAAACATAGTTCACGGCTCTGATTCGCCTGAATCCGCATCGTTTGAGATAAACTATTTCTTCAACGCTCTGGAAATCCACGAGAGTGCTGAATAAGACCTGGTATTATTAGCCACAGGGTTTACAGAGAACAAAAAGAGAAAATTTAAGTCTTAAACATTTAGAAATTCTTTCTCAGTGAACTCTGTGTTCTCTGGGGCTAAACTCATATCTATTTGAAACTTCTTTCCAAATTCCTCAACGAAGGCTACCGCTACTTCTTCAAGAGGGATTTCCCCGCCCAAAATCTCTTTCATTGATGTCACTCCCATGTTTGAGATTCCGCATGGAATTATAAAAGAGAAGTAGTTAAGATCCGTATTTACATTTAATGCAAACCCGTGCATCGTAATTCCGTTTTTCACGCATACCCCTATTGCCGAAATCTTTTCTCTACCCACCCAAACCCCGGTGTGGTCTTTAATCCTCTCTCCTATTATGCCGAACTTTCCAAGAACCAAAATCAGAGTTTCTTCAAGGAGGTAGATATAAGATTTAACTCCAAGGTTGAAATCCCTGAGATTGATTATGGGGTAACCAACGAGCTGACCCGGACCGTGAAATGTAACATCTCCACCACGCTCAATTCTCCAAATCTCCACCCCGTATCTTCTCATCTCCTCTTTGGAGAGCAGAACGTTATTTTCGTCTCCAAACCTTCCAATCGTAATAACGGGCTTATGCTCGACAAGAAGAAGAAAACCCTTATATTTACCCGAAGAAACCATTTTGTGAATCTCTCGCTGAGAATATAGTCCCTTAGAGTAATCAACCTGTTCTAAGTAAATCCACTTGACTGAGTTTTCTGAAATTTGAGACATAACCCGATTGAGTATAACCTTTTCCAGGAATCATATCCAAGTTGTAGAGAGAATAAGCACATGGTATCATTGAGAAAATTTTATTGACATCAAACTACATTTTGTGATATAAATAGAGCTAAATTAAGAGTGGTGGAGGAATCCATGAGGTTACTGCTGATAAATCCCAGGTTTCCAGAGAGCTTTTGGAGCTTTAAATGGGCACTTGACAAAATTCTGACGGATAAAAGAGCCGTACACCCGCCCCTGGGATTGGCTACTCTGGCAGCATTGTGTCCGGAGAGTTGGGAAATTGAAATTGTTGATGAAAACATAGAGTCCATCCCCCTGAACCCAAAAGCAGATATTATTGGGATTTGCGGGATGGGGGTTCAATTTAAACGTCAGAAAGAGCTACTTAGCTTTTACAGAAAGAAAGGGTACTTCGTAGTTGCAGGCGGGAGTTATGCCTCATTGTGTCCAGAGTTCTATGAGTCTATCGCGGATACAGTTGTAGCTGGAGAAGCGGAGTATATATGGAAGGAGTTTTGCAGGGACTTCGAGGAGGGCAAGCCCAAGAGGCTGTACCATGAATGTGGTGAAGTAGCCATGACCGACTCACCGGTACCCAGATTCGACTTGTTGAAACTGAATAAATACCAGGCAGTGAGCCTGCAGTTCTCAAGAGGATGTCCATTCAGGTGTGAGTTCTGCGATATCATTGTCATGTTTGGGCGCAAGCCCCGTACCAAGTCTCTAGAACAGGTAGGAAAAGAGCTGGACCAACTAAGGAGTTTGAATATAACCAGAGTCTTTTTTGTAGACGATAATTTCATTGGAAACAAGCCTCTGGCAAAAAAGTTGCTTAAGTTTATTGGGGATTACCAGAGGGAGCACAACTACTGGTTTAATTTTGGCACAGAGGTCTCTTTGAACATCGCCCAGGATGACGAACTGCTGGAATTATTCCGGGATGCCAATTTCGGATGGGTATTTATAGGGATAGAATCACCGGATGAGGATAGCCTAAAAGAGACGCTAAAATTTCAGAATACACGCCAAGACGCGATGAGTTCAATTCATAAGGTTTATTCCTATGGGATAGAGATCCTGGCCGGGTTTATAGTGGGATTTGATAACGATACTAAAGAGGTATTCGATAAGCAATACAGGTTTATTATGAATTCAGGAATTCAGTCAGCGATGATCGGACTGCTTACAGCAGCTCCGAAAACACCTCTTTATGAACGGCTGGAAAAAGAGGGCAGGCTTATACTCGATGCAAACAACCAGGGAATAGACAATACAAAATTAAGCACAAACATTATCCCCAAACAAATGGGGTACGCAGAGATGGTGAGTGGCTACCGCGCTCTTTACTATCGCCTCCTGGACAATCGCAGCATCGCAGATAGGATTAAAAATAAAATACGTTATCTCAGGAAATCGGTTTACAACCCTGCATATTCGCGGAAAGAACAGATGAGAATATTAGGGAGATTCTTCGTACACGGGTTAGTACCTGGTGGTATATCGCGTATATTTCATTTTCTCCGTTCCGTTCCATTTTCCAACCCGCGTCAGATTCCTCTGGTGATACAGGACTGGATTGTTGGACTGGCAATGCGTGATTATGTTGATCGTCATTTCATTCAGGAGTTTGAGGAAGCAAACCGCCTGTCCGGTAGCTATATGGGATTGATTGAAAAGGCTTTTCAGCGATACCTCAATCGCGGCGCTTTAGAGGTGTCCATAAATCAGGTGAAAAATGCTGCCGCCAATCTTTCTATTTCCGTAAAGGGACGTCTGGATCGGGATTTCTTTGCTCCCGCTGCAGACCACTTGGAGAAGGTTCTACAAAACACAACCTCGTCTATTACTCTCCACATAGAAGACTTCCACGAGGCTCAGGTTCAGTACTTGAATCAATTGCTCAACCGCCTTTCCCGCTATGGCGATAGGATTCACATCACTGTACCCGAAAAATTGAGAAACGTGGTTAACATTGATTCGTCTATATTTAACCTCATTTTGGATTAAATAACTCACAGCCTGCAACTGCATTTGTTCTGCAAAGGAACGCCCAGGTTGCGCTTCACCTAGAGCCGATTGCGTGGATTATCGAGATATTTTACAATTTAAATATTTATCCATAGACATTTAATCCGCCGTTCTCTATAATAGTAGTTACAATTAAGCTGCTTGTGCAGACAGAAGGAGAAAGTAATATATGTCTCAAAAACCGAGAACAATTATGGAACTCAAAGTCAGCGAATATAAGGTGCTCTCTGTAAAGGAGGAGATGAGAAAAAACCTCATAGATAAACTGCGCCGCAATGAAGCGATCTTCCCCGGCATCATCGGATATGAAGAGAGTGTAATCCCGGAGATTGAGACTTCGATTCTGGCCGGACACGACATGATCTTCCTCGGAGAAAGAGGGCAGGCAAAAACAAGGGTGATTAGATCACTTGCAAACCTCCTTGATGAAGAGATTCCTGTCATAAAGGGCTGTGAGATTAATGACAACCCCTATGCTCCGGTCTGCAAGATGTGCCGTGACATGGTAAAAGAGGTTGGCGACAAGGTAGAGATCTCATGGATAAGACGCGCGGACAGGTATGGGGAAAAGCTTGCGACTCCGGACGTTTCAATCGCGGATCTCATTGGAGAGATAGACCCAATAAAAGTTGCGGAGGGAAGATACCTCTCGGATGAACTCACAATTCATTTTGGTCTTATTCCCCGAAGCAACAGAGGAATATTTGCGATAAACGAGCTTCCCGACCTTGTCGAGAAGGTGCAGGTCGGGCTTTTCAACATAATGGAAGAAAAAGACGTGCAAATTAAGGGCTACAAGATTCGGCTTCCACTGGACATCTGCATCGTTGCTACGGCCAATCCGGAGGACTACACAAACCGTGGAAGAATCATCACTCCGCTCAAAGACCGGTTTCAGTCGCAGATTAGAACCCATTATCCCTCTTTGCGCGATACGGAAATAAAGATTATGGAGCAGGAGGCAAAGGTTTTAAGGAGAGAAGGATACACCGTGAAGGTGCCCAAGTTTATAAAGGAAATAATAGCCGAGATAACATTTCAGGCAAGGGGTTCGCACGAGATAAACCAGCGCTCAGGCGTAAGCGTAAGGACTACAATCTCAAATTACGAGAGCATACTCGCGGCTGCAGAAAAAAGGGGAATTAGGATGGGAGAGCGCGAGGTGTCTCCAAGAATAACGGATTTTCCCGCAATTCTCCCTTCAACCATTGGAAAGATTGAGCTTGAGTATCTGGGAGAAGACACGGCTGAGTCAAACATCGTGGAGAAGATAATAAAGCGAGCAATAAAGATAGTTTTTGATTCTTATTTCCCGTCGCTTAACGCCTTTTCCGACCTCCTTGAGAGCTTTGAGCACGGCTATGTTGAGGTTTCGGATACGATGGCCTCTGAAGAATACCTCGTAGGGATAAAGGAGATAAAGGGGCTTAAAAAATGCGTTGAGGCCCTGGGCATCGAGCAAACCCCGGCTCAGATAGCCTCAGCGGTTGAATTCATGCTTGAGGGATTACACCTCAGCAACAAACTCAATAAAGAAAAGGTCCGTGGAAGAATCATATATAAGTGAGAGAAGAATTTTGTGGCTAATTTAATCATATGACGATAACCTACAGATACCTGAAATGGGATGGGATTCAAAGCGAGTTCAAATTAGAGGCTCAAGAGCTTTTCCGTGAGTTCTCTAATTTCCTTATGGAAGGATGGACTCCCGATGAGGCGTTTGAGTGGATTATGAAGCAGGGGATTCGTGGAGGAAATATAAGGGTCATGGGGATTGACGAACTCCGCTCTGAGATTGCCAAATATAAAGAGATGCAGTTTCAGACGTATAACCTCCGGTCATCGCTCTCTGAAATGAAAAAGGAATTGGATGAAATTGTTGAGCAGGAACTCGGCACGTTAAAGGAAAATCTCTCAAGAATTTCCCACGATTACCAGAGGAGAAAAAGCCTCCTCAAAAGCCTTCCTCAGAAGCTGAGTGCAGCCATCGAGAAGCTTTCAAACTACGATTTTATGGATTCCAATGCAAAAGAGAGGTTTGAAAGAATTAAGGAGAAACTAGAAGGAATCAAAAAGATTGAAAACTTTACGAGTCGCTACGGAGAGAGATTTAAGGGGAAAACTCCGCTTGGATTTAAAGAAACCCTGGATCTCATAGAGGAGTTTGAAAAAATAGAGCATCTTGAGCACAGTCTTACCTCCGGGAACTTCAAGGAAGTGAGTCTCGAAGAGCTTCAGAATATGGTAAGCGAGGGTGGATATAACTCCTTTGTCCTCCTCAGAGATTTTAAATCCACCCTTGAGAATTCTGGACTTATAAAGATCCGTGGACAGTACACAGAGCTTACTCCAAAGGGGATTAGAAAAATTGGAGAGCTGGCTCTCAGGGATATATTTTCATCTATTAAGAAACATCAGTTTGGCGGACACGAAACCGCACAGCGCGGAATCGGTGCTATAAAACCCGAAGATACAAAAGAATACGAATTTGGAGACCCGTTTAACCTAAACGTAGTCGGAACGCTGAAAAACTCCCTTCTTCGCGGAAATCAGGGAAGCCCTATAAGGGTCGCCCCAGAGGATTTTGAGGTCTATGATATGGAATACTACACGCAGTCCACGACTGCGGTTCTTCTGGACCTGAGCTGGTCAATGAGCTTTCAAGGGAGGTTTCCCGCGGCAAAACGCGTCGCCCTTGCCCTCGACCATCTCATAAGAACACGGTATCCAAGGGATAATTTCTATATAATTGGATTTTCAACAAGGGCAAGAACCCTCACGCCTGAGCAGCTTGCAACGACGAGCTGGGATTCAAACGACCCATTCACAAACATTCAGGAGGCGCTTATGCTTGCCTCAAGGCTCGTCTCGAAACACAAGACCCCGAATAAACAGATAATCCTCATTACAGACGGGCAGCCTACGGCCTATTTTCTGGACGGATACCTTCAGGTTGAACTCCCCATGTTTTTTGGGGGACTCAGTCCGAGGGCAACGTTTGAAACCCTAAAAGAGGTAAAGCGCTCGACGAGAATGGGGGTTACTATAAATACATTTATGCTCGACGACAGCGCGTCCTTAAGGAGGTTTGTGGATGAAATGACCCGGATTAATAAAGGACGCGCGTTTTTTACAACCCCCAGCCAGCTTGGGAAATACCTGCTCGTTGACTATATGAAGAGAAAGAAGAAACAGCTTTAATAAACGTGAGGCGTAAGGGGTGGCGCAAGACCGGGCCAAGATGAAGAATGAGTGGGCGGCCTTCGGTTAAACTTAGCTCTGTGGACATTGTATCCTACCTTTCTTGTTTCAAAGAGTAATTTTACCATGCAATCAGACACAATTTCCGATGCTGTTGTTAGGCGCTGTGCCTCTCATCCCGTGGTTCTCGTTAGCCCAAGTTCAAGGCGCTCACGTTCATCCGGATCGAGCAGATGCACCCGTTGCGCATCACCCTGGCTCCAAGTGACAAGTGAGTCGGTGAGATCTTGCTCGGTTACATCATGCCTTGCATGCATTCCTTCGGATCCATAACCCCGAGGTTCTTGACGATCTCGAATTTGCCGCTCTTCGCCTGGGCGATGTACATGTTCATCCGGACGTGATGTTGGCCAGGCACCATTTCTGCCGGGCCGCCAGGCCCATGCGCGATCTTTGCGTGGTCCAGTGCCTTGATGACGTCGTCTTGCTTCAGCGAGCCAGCCTCTTTGACGGCAGCCTCCCAGAGCCTCAAGCCGCGGTACATGCCCGTAGCTGCACTGCCAGCCGTGAACTTGGCACCACCCGGATAGAGCTTGTCGTACTGATTGAGCAGTTCCTTACTGAAGGGATCGCTGACGTTCTGGTAGTAGTCGAGGCAGCTGTACAGACCCTCCACTTGTTCGGCCGGGAAAAAGCTCAGGAAGTTCTCCTCGAAGTACGTGCAGACGAGGTGTCCGCCACGCCTCGTAAACCCGGATTTGTGAAGCTGCTCGAGGAATGGCGCCAGACCGGGAGGAACGATCGTGTTGAATACCACCTCCGCGCCACTTGACAGGATCTTGTCAATCGTCGCTCCATAGTTGGTGTGATCGAGCGGAAAGTACTCCTCGCCGACCATCGAGCCGCCATTAGCGGTGGCCACTTCACGCAGCTTCCGGTTCATCGTGTGCGGCCAGATGTAGTCGGCCGAAGGGCAGTAGAACTTCTTTGCTCCGGTTTTCTGCATCAGCCAGGGAATCATGGATTCGACCTGCTGCGCTGGCACCGGGCCGGTGCAGAAGATCAGCGGGTGACATTCCTCTCCCTCGTATTGCTCCGGGTAGATGTAGAGCTTCCTGCCCTCCACTACAGCAGGGCCCTTGATAGCCTGCCTCGTCGAGCTGTAAATGCCACCGAAGATCACATCGACTTGATCTTGCTGCACGAGCTTCCTGGCTTTGGCTTCCGCAACACTATCCGTCGTTGCACTATCCTCGAGGTAGAGATCTATCTGCCGCCCCAACAGGCCACCCTTAGAATTGATGTCATTGATCACCATTTTGGACACGTTGGCGTTGGCGATACCCAAGAACGAGAGTGGACCCGTTATGTCGGTGATTAGGCCTGCCTTGATGGCTGGACGAGCCGACGTTGTTGATTCAGTCATAGCTTTTCTCCTCTCAAGAAGTAGTTATTGTCAAATGCCTAACGATTATACGGAATTATTTCCGCATAATCATCCCAATATAGGGTGTTATGCGGTTAGATTTTCTATACAATCTGTGACCAGTGGCAGCGGCTCTTCCCAAAGCCAGCTTGCTCTAATGGAGAAACCCTTTAAAACGGTCGAGCCAAAAACTCCCTTTCTTATATTTTTCGTTTTATAAGCGGTTCCCTGAAGTCCCTCCCTCTTGATCGCTACCCCAGATCCCGCGGTTCCCTGAAACCTCTCCCTCTTGATCCCCGATCCAGTCGGGGATACCCTAGATCCAGACGAACCGGTAAGCACATCAACAATGAGCATCTTCTTATCCGGGTCTACAAGCCATATCTCAGGAATAGCGTGATTCCTATAAACCCTGCGCTTCTCATTCAGATCATAGTTTCTTGTCGTTTTTGAAAGTATTTCAATTACGAGATTACAGGGACCCTCAAGGTAGGTATCCTTTATATTCCTTTCTCTTTTTTTCTCCACAAAAATAATGTCAGGCTCAAAAATCAAATCCCCTCTAAAACGCATTGCAAATCTGGAACCCAAAACGGCTCCCAGCTTCTTTTTCTCATTATAGATTGTAAGAAGAGTAAATAAAAAACGGAATAGCTCTTCACGCCTTCTCGATGCGGGTGAATGCATGATAAGTTCTCCATAAAATAGCTCACAGAGGGAGTCTTCATCTGTAATTTCAAAATACTCCTCCTCAGAAACTCCAGGCTTTCGAAGTAGATAAGGCGGGAAAATCTCCGTATCCCTTAATAAAACCCTTAAAGACATATGGATACTATACTTTGTATGTTTTATTACTTCAAATTCGGAAGGTATGCTAATTAAGTCCTCAATAAATAAGAAGAAGGGATATTCTAAAGAACTTACTGTGAGTTTACCATTCCCAGGGCTTCCTCGCCTCTGACATCTCTAATCTCCACATCAACCTCGTCGCCAATTTTAAAATCCCCATCCAGAATACGCACGCTCATGTAATTAGGCGTAGTCCCTCTTGAGCCTCTCTCGACAAGAACAGGAAATTTCCTTCCTATAAATCTCCGGTAGAATTCCTCTTTCTTTTTACTCCCAAGCTCTCTTAGAAGCCTGCTCCTTTCCTTTATAGCCCTGGGATGCACTTGATTGGGCATTGTATCGGCGGGGGTGCCTTTCCTCCTCGAATATGGAAAGACGTGGAAATAAGTAAGCGCAGATTCTTTTACCAGATTAAAACTGTTCTCAAATTCTTCATCCGTCTCTCCCGGAAACCCAACCATGATGTCCGTGCCAATTCCTGCACCGGGCATCTTTTCCCTTATGAGATTTGTGCAAAGGAGAAATTTTGCAGGTGTATACCTCCTCCTCATTCTCCTTAGCACATTTCCATCGCCGCTTTGAAGAGCAATGTGAAACTGCGGACATATAGTTTCAGAATTTGAAACAAAATTAATGAGTTCATCGGTAGTATCAGCGGGGTCAAGCGAGCTCAGCCGCACCCTCTTTATAATCTTTGATTTGTCTATCTCCTGAAGGAGTTTTAAGAGATTTGTTCCAATATCTCTTCCATAGCTTGCGAGATGAACGCCCGTAAGAACCACCTCTTTGTACCCCGACTGGGAGAGCATCTCCATACGTCTTAAGACCTCAATCACAGGAAGTGTTCTAGACCTCCCCCTTGCGTATGGGATTATGCAGAACGTGCACCTGTAATTGCACCCGTCCTGGACTTTAAGAAATGCCCTTGTCCTTTCAGGGAAATTTTTAATCTCAGGCGAATCAAATTTTCTCAGTCTGAAAATATCCGAAACAACGACCTTGGGCTGAATCTGGGGTTTTCCGTCCCGAATGGCTTCTATCAAAGAGAACTTGTCTGAGTTGCCGAGTATATAATCAACCCCTCTCACACTCTCAATCTCTCTCGGCGAAACCTGAGCGTAGCATCCCGTGACAATCACAACACCATCCGGGTTTATTCTCTTTGCCCGGCTTATGTAGTTTCTCGCCTCGGCATCTGCCTTCTGCGTAACCGTGCATGTATTTATCACATATATGTCCGCCTCTTCAGGAAACGGAACCTCTCTATAGCCGTCACGAGAGAGCATATTCAATATTGCGGCGGTGTCGTATTGATTGACCTTGCACCCTAGTGTGACAAATGAAATCCTCTTCACTACAGAACCTCTCTAATCCATCCCCCACCTAAAACCCTATTGCCACCGTAGAAAACCACAGCCTGCCCCGGCGTCATTGCGCGCTGAGGGGTCTTAAATTCCACCAATGTCTCCCCGCTCGACTGAGTGTGGACTAACGCATCGCTTTCCCTATGTCGGTACCTTATTTTAGCCTTTATTTGAGACCCGTCTGAAAGGGGTTCATCAGCCCAAATTACATTATCCGCAATGAGCGCGGTTCTAAAAATGTCCTTTTCCTCCCCGACCACGACTCTATTCTCTTCAGTATCAACCTTTACAACATAAAGCGGCTTTCCCTTCGCGATTCCAAGCCCCCTTCTCTGTCCTACTGTGAATGAAAAAACCCCATCATGGTAGCCCAAAACGCTTCCTTCCATATCAACAATCTCACCCCTTTTATTCTCAATTTCAGTATGGGCTTTAAGAAAATCCCTATAATCCCCGCCGGTGATAAAGCACACCTCCTGGCTGTCGGGCTTATTCGCCACCCTGAGATTCATCTCTTTTGCGATCCCTCTAACCTCATTCTTTGTCATCGAGCCGAGTGGGAATATAATACGCCTGAGTTCACTCTGAGTGAGGGAAAAGAGGAAATAGGACTGATCCTTAATTTCATCCTTTGCCTTACGGAGGTAAAACCTTCCTCCCTCTTCTTCTATCCCCGCATAATGGCCCGTAGCCAGGTATTCCGCTCCGAGTTCCATCGCACGCCTGAGGAGGAAATTGAACTTTATAAACTGATTGCATAGCACGCATGGGTTTGGCGTCTTTCCAGATAGGTATTTGCCGATAAAATCCTCGACTACGTATTTCTTAAAAATGTTCATGTAGTTTACAACGTAATGTGGAATCCCAATCTGGTCTGCGACGCGTCTCGCATCCCTCACGTCATCGGCAGAGCAACAGCCGCCTTCTCCATCACCATAGTCCCAGAGTTGCATAGTCACACCAATCACATCGTGCCCTTCCCTTTTGAGAATGGCAGCCGTAGTGGAGCTATCCACCCCCCCGCTCATTGCAACAAGGATTTTCTTTTTCATATTTAGTCTAAAAGACTACCTGAGATTCAGTGTCGCTCCAAACATAGCCTCAAGAAACGTTGACAAAATTGGATACCATTAAGTAGACTGAAATGTAGAAAAAGGAGGTAACCTTTATGTCCGGCGCAACAGTGAGAATCAGTGATACAAGCCGTAACACCCTTCGGAAACTCGCGGCTCAGGAGGGCGAGTCAATGCAGTCAGTCCTCGAAAAGGCAATTGAGGCTTATAGAAGACAACGTTTCCTTAAAGAGATCAACAAAGCCTACTCTGTGCTTCGCCAAAACAATGAGGCATGGACGGGGATGGAAAAGGAACTGGCGGAATTGGATGCCACCCTTGGGGATGGACTTGAATCTGACTCTGTAAAAGAAAGCGTTATATATATTGACTAAGGTTCTGTTCGAGGTCTTTAATCACAATCTCTCTTAGCTCAGATGGTTCCAGCACCTCGACATCCGAACTAAATCCACGTATCCATCCAATGAGTATCATGTTCGAGTCGCTTTCAAAGCTGACAACTACGCTCCCATCCGGCAGCAACTCCTCTTTCTGGTCCGGATATCACCATTCCCTTTCAAGTATGTAGTCCCTTGTATGAGGAGGAAATTTTAGCTTTATCCTTTGCTTTGCTTCTTCAAATTTAAACAAATCGCTCTTAAAATAACGCTCAGCATTAAAGCCAGAAGGGTATTCAAAATACTCATTCTCAAGGACTCTAACATCCTTAACTCTGTGCAAAGCCAGGTTCATAATAATGTCCTTGGAATAACGCCTCGACAGCGTCATATTCTTAGATAGAACATACATGGCGTTACGGTAGTTAAAAAAGCGAAGTGGGCGAATCCCCTTATAAAATAAAGTGCAAGAACCTCGTATGTATTCAGCAAAAGAGGCCTAAATGACGCCTTATCCTTAAGAAACGTTTATTTACTAGGGTTGGCGCTGTAGGAGTAGCCGATTTGCTACGTATACCTAAAAACCTAAGTAAAGCTATTGCATTTGTATATATAGCAGGGAACAGAGCTCGCCCTCCGGGAGAAAAAGAGAAAATACCTCAATTCGAAGACTTCTGGTCCGACATTTTTAATTGCTGGGTAATCTCGACCAATCTCTCTTTCTTCCTGGAACGTAAATCTTTATACTCCTCTTCACCGATTTCTTTAGCCGCGAACTTGTCATCAAGCGCCGCAATCTCCTGAATGAGCCTCTTTCTTTCACCCTCCAGGTCTTGAGAGTCGGATTGAGCAGAAGAAGAAACCTCTTTCACTCCCTCCTTGGGTCTTATCACAAATGAATATAAGACACCTCCCACTATCAGTAGGATCACCACTCCAACCATCACCCATTTGAGCATATCCGCGCCTAAAAAGGGCTTACTAATCTCTATCCTGATTTTGGCTTGAGGCAAGATTCCAGAGCCTGTCCACTTAAGGAAACGACCATCGGCTACCTGCATGGTTCCACCGGCGGTTAGTCCGCCTACCTTTACTTTGACTCCCGAATCGGAAACCAGAAGGATAAAGCTCTGTGTCGGGTAATCTATTGTCCTCTCAAGAACGTTCCTGCCCGATTTGTATGGGAGCGTATATGTGTAAACTACCCTTTTTATCCCCGGCTCAACGCTTGATGTATCTGCAAAACCCTCATCGGTCTTCACTACGGCCTCGCTCGTGAGCCCCTGGAGGAACTGAATATCCCCGGCTTCGGGTGGAAGATTAAACCTGAGTGTTTCTCTCCTGCCATCCGGCATCTCTCTTGCGCCTATGTAAACCCCATTGCCTCCATTATGAAAGACTACCAGCTCAGCAACCGTAATCGCACGCTCAGAGATCTGAACAATCATGTGGTTTATATCCACGCTTATATCGTCGTCCTTATCCGTAGGCTCATAGACGGGCAAATCAAGCGCTTTGGTATCCTCATCGGGGGAAAAAACCAGCTTGTCGGTTTCGTACTGTGTCCCCTTGTAATTTAGCGATACAGCGTATGAGCGGTTCCAGGGGAGATTCTTAAACTCAAAGAGTCCGTCACTATTTGTTCTTACCTTTATACTTTCGGTTTCTCTATCGCCTAAATAAGCCGTAAGGGTCACATCAATGTCTCCCACAACCCTTTCCGTGGTTTTGTTGACGACTTTTCCATTTATCACACCGCTCTCCTTTGGGGCAGCGGGAGGTTTAAAGTTGAGAATATAATCGGCTATAAGCTCGGATTCCTCAGGAGAAACGCCCAGCGGAGGCATTGGTGGATACCCATCATTTATGGGCTGCTTTCCCCTATTCTGGTAAATCTCACGGGAGTTCTCTATCCACCTCTTAATTTCATCCTTGGTATACCTACTGCCAACCCCCGACAGGTCAGGACCCACAAACCTCCCCCTTCCAATTGTGTGGCACCTTACACACTTGTCCTTTATAAAAAGCTCTTTTCCACTAAGCGGAGTTTCTTTCTCCTCTTGAGCCTGAACAAACCCTAAATCAATCCATAAGAAGAGCAGTGGTGCGATTATTAGAACTATCCTACGCATTCAGCCTCGCTCCACACTTAGAACAAAAACGATCATCGGGTTTATACCTATTTCCACATAGAGAACAGGTTAACCCTGAGTCCTCTAAAATCCGGGACTGACGGGCATTTGTGATCTCCCTCTCAATCTCCTCGTCATCGGTTAATTCAGTTTTTCGAACGGCTCGAATTTCCCTTTCTATTTCTTCGTCTAAATCTTGAATATAGGATTTCCCACCGATACTATCAATCTCTTTAAGCAGGGCTACAGCCTGTGATTTATACTTCTTCTCAAGTTCGTCGTAATCCTCTTTGGAGAGCTTTCCGGTATTGTAATCAAAATCAATCTCCTTGAGCGCGCTATACACGGATTCCTTCTCGGAATTAAGCCGCCTCAATCTCTCTTCTACCGGATCCTGAGAACCCGTCTCTTGAGAGTCTCTTTCAAACCTCTTTTTAAAAAACGGTAGCACCACGAAAAGCGCCGATCCAATGGCTATTACAGAAATTAACACCTTTTCCAATTTTGTTCCTTAGAAAAACCAGCCACAGAAGACCCTAGTATCGAAACGAATTTTTCTCTGTGATGCCCGCGACCTCTGTATTTGATACCTAAGACCCCATCTAAATCTTGGCGGTGGAGGTATGTTGCGGGATTTTTACACTGTAACGAGCCTCTGATTGCTCTGTCCTCTCCCTCCCACTTGGCCACATTATCACCAATGCTCCCACCACCAGCACCAGTCCCCCTGCCCATATCCAGCTTACCATCGGGTTTA
>Ga0209810_1000271_pt1 | contig 136738 bp, 118 predicted proteins | sample Coa_R1_7_FD_187159 | JGI IMG/M metagenome (GOLD analysis project Ga0209810, IMG submission 187159) | Surface soil microbial communities from Centralia Pennsylvania, which are recovering from an underground coalmine fire - Coalmine... | ecosystem: Environmental > Terrestrial > Soil >...
CCGTACGAGGCGAACCGCTTGCTCCCGAAACTGCTGCGGATATGGTGGCCGACTCTTCCCCACTGCGGACCTCCCCGGGGCTTGATGCCCCTAACGATAGGGTGTCCACGAAAGCGGGGCAAGTCCACGCACGGTCGCGCGGCCGCGCTTGTGCGCGCTTCAATGGAGCCACGACCTTGCGGTCGTGGAAACGCCGTGAACGGTCCGGGCGTGCAGGCCCAAGGCCAGCAGCTTCAATGGAGCCACGACCTTGCGGTCGTGGAAACCAGTCGGCCCCGGTCCATCTCGTCCTTGAAGACGAAGCTTCAATGGAGCCACGACCTTGCGGTCGTGGAAACGTCCTCGGCGAGCTCAGCGGCAGGCGCGGCGGCCGGGCTTCAATGGAGCCACGACCTTGCGGTCGTGGAAACCAGACGATGCCGAAGCGCACGCGTTGCTCCAAGGTGCTTCAATGGAGCCACGACCTTGCGGTCGTGGAAACCGCGAAATGATCGAGAATCTCGAAGCGCAGGGCTACCGCTTCAATGGAGCCACGACCTTGCGGTCGTGGAAACTGTTCACAAACAAGAAGACGACCCCGGAGACCATCCAGCTTCAATGGAGCCACGACCTTGCGGTCGTGGAAACACGACCCCGGGGCGCGGCTGGCCCGAGCCGTCGAAGCTTCAATGGAGCCACGACCTTGCGGTCGTGGAAACGCGAAGAACCGTCGCGCCTCGGCTTGATGAACGTGGGCTTCAATGGAGCCACGACCTTGCGGTCGTGGAAACTTCATGCCTATTCTGACCCGCGGCTGGCAATTCTCCTGCTTCAATGGAGCCACGACCTTGCGGTCGTGGAAACCGCCTCACCACTCTCCGATGGTGGGACTCAATGCACACGGCTTCAATGGAGCCACGACCTTGCGGTCGTGGAAACTTGATATCCGCGTGCAGGGGATTCATGATCACTGCGCTTCAATGGAGCCACGACCTTGCGGTCGTGGAAACTATGTATGACAGACTCCGCCGGAAAGCCTTGATACGGCTTCAATGGAGCCACGACCTTGCGGTCGTGGAAACAACCAATCCCCCCCTGCTGCCGCGGCCTCTCGTCTCGTGCTTCAATGGAGCCACGACCTTGCGGTCGTGGAAACCCGGCGCCGCCCAGGGCGCCGAACAGGCCCCCGAAGCTTCAATGGAGCCACGACCTTGCGGTCGTGGAAACGTTTCAACCGCAACGGCCATCCCCACGGCTGGGGAGGGCTTCAATGGAGCCACGACCTTGCGGTCGTGGAAACCGACGCTTGTCGGGGCGGACGCCGGGGATGGTCCGGCTTCAATGGAGCCACGACCTTGCGGTCGTGGAAACCTGGAAACTCGGCCCGAACTGGTCGATCAAATTAACTAGCTTCAATGGAGCCACGACCTTGCGGTCGTGGAAACCTCGTCTTCTTCATCCGATGGCGGCTGCTCAGTCTGCTTCAATGGAGCCACGACCTTGCGGTCGTGGAAACGCGCTCATCGCCCAGGGCGAGCGCATCCCGGCAAGGAGCTTCAATGGAGCCACGACCTTGCGGTCGTGGAAACTCGGGATCAACTTGACGTCCGGGGGACGGGTGCAGATGCTTCAATGGAGCCACGACCTTGCGGTCGTGGAAACTCGCAACCGACGGACCAGACGGCGGACTGGCTGACGCTTCAATGGAGCCACGACCTTGCGGTCGTGGAAACTCGCGGCGTTGCGGGACACCCTCGTCTTCTTCATCGCTTCAATGGAGCCACGACCTTGCGGTCGTGGAAACCGCGCGCCCCTCTGGGCCTTGTATATCAAGCATTCCACGGGCTCACTGCGAGCACCTCCCCTCCGCATCCAGCCTGCGATGCCATCGGGGCTGCCTTTCCCATGCGCTAGGCCATGCCTCTCTTGGCTCGCAGCCGCGCGAGCGACCGCCTGGGGGTGGAGCACCACCCCTACCGCTCGCAGGTGACCATTGCCAAGTATGTGGTTGTCAAGGTGCGGATCTACTCTACAGAACCTGATGCCGTGTAGGTGCGGGCATCGTGGAACCACATAAAACTCGGATCCGGCCCCGTGCGATGCCTGCGGCTGGGCCGAGGTCTACAATGTGCACCGCGTCCACCGCCGAGTCGACGACATTGCGTAGGGCGTCTTCCATCACCAAAAGCTCGCTTCGTGAGAGGTCGCAAATGAAGACCGAGTACTGCATCGGGTCTCCGTACCCGAGCATCGTCTCATGTGTCTTCCGAAGACGTCGCGGCTCCCGAATATCATAACACACAACGAAGCGGCGGCGCAGCGTCGTCTTCATCGTGTTGCCAACGGGCGATATTCACGCAACTCACCGGCGATGACACGGGCCAGGAGCCTGGCTTGGACTTCCAGCACCCGCCGGTAGCTGATCGAGTAGCCAAAGAGCGGGTGACGGATCAACGTCTCCATGCGGGCCTCGTACGCCTCGATCAGACGTCGACGCGCTTCCTCTCTTAGTGCGCATGCTGGCCCGCGGTGTATGAAATCGCTGTCGGTGACCATGCCAGTGTTCACCACCGTCAGCACAACCGAGTCGGCGATCAATGGGCGGAACTCCTCCGCTAGGTCCAGCGCCAGCGACGGTCGTCCGTACCGAAGCTGGTGGAAACATCCTATGTACGGGTCGAGGCCAGCCGCGACACACGCGGCTGTGCAATCCTTGGTGAGCAGCGCGTAGGCGAACGACAGGAGCGCGTTCACCGGATCTGTGGGGGGCCGCCTGTTCCGTTCCGTGAAGTCGAACGACATGGAGGGCCTGAGCATCCCTCCGAACAGCGTGAAGTAGATGCGGGCGGCCGTCCCCTCGATTCCCAAAAGGCGCTCCTGCGACTGTGCCGCATACGCGGCCTTGGCCAAGCGGCCGAGTTCGCCGATGGCACCCTCGGGCCGGTCGCGGTGGTTGCGCCGTAGGATCGTCCGCTGATTCCGGATCTTGCCAAATACAATGGCTCGCGAGACGAGAAGTGCGGTTCTCGCGCGGCTGGCCATCTTGTACTGGGCCATTCTGAGCACAACATTGCGCTGCGCTGGCCCCGTCGTCACCGCTGCGAGCCATCCGCCGTACGTGAAGTGGAGGATCGGGATTCCCCTGGTGCTCAGAGCCCGTAGCGCCTGGGCACTGATCTGCACGTTACCGAACACCGACAGGCCAGAGATGTCGATGAGCCGGGCAAATGACGGGTCCTCGCCGGGGCGCCGGACGACAAGGCGTTCCCCGGTCTTGCCGACTGTCGCGCCCTGGCTCATTACGTACAAGGGGGCCGCGTCGTCGCGGGCTGGGACAAGTCGCCGCACCTCGTCCGTGCCTGCTCCCCGGAGCAGGTTCACCTCGTCGGGGAGGCAGATCCCGACGAGACTGCACCGGGGACACTTGGGGCTATCTACAAGCGGAGGCGGCGGGAGAGGGGAAGCGATCGCGTGCCGGATTTCCTGAACCGTGTCGAGCGTGCGGCGGATGAGCCCCGGATCGAACGGTACCGTAAACCGCTGCCGGCTGGTCGCGTAGTATACGACTCCTTCATCGCACCGGTAGCCGTTTTCGCGCAGAATCAACCCCTGGACGCAGAGTTGCACGCGGTCCGGCTCCCACGGCCCCTCGCGTCCTGGCGCGCCCTTCTTGTAGTCCACGGGGCGTACCCGCCCTTCCCCGCCTTCCAAGAGATCGATACGCGCGATCAATCCGAGTTTGGGAGCCGACAGCAGGACACCACGGGCCGCGACCCGATCCTCCGCCTCCAGCTCGCCTGCGTCCGGGAGAGGGCCCTGCTCCCGATCCACCCGTCGGTGGACGGCAGCCCCCTCGAGGGTGTCAGCGCTGTGCGCAAAGTCACCTTGGACCCACTCAAGATAGAACAGGCGGGGACAGTAGACGAACTCGTTCACCATTCGAGCAGGGATGAGGTCGGAGGCGTCGGTCGGTGACATCATGGGCGGACTTCAGCGGGCAGGCGCGCGAGGACCGCTTCGTAGACCGCTCGCGCCGTTTCCAACGCGTCACGAGCCTCTCTGTCACTCGGCTCCTCAGGCTCGCCCGGATAGCGGAATTTCCAGGAATAGTCCGTCAGACCCGCGGCCTGGCGCAGGAGCAGCTCAAGGCTCGGGTCCAGCCGGGCGCAGGCCTCACCCAGCTCGATCAGATTGTGCGTCTTCCGGAACACCTGACCGTGCCACGTCAAGAACCCCTTCATCGCTTTCTCTGCTGCCTGCTGCGCGTGAAAGGTGGCGTCTCCCGTGAGGGACGCTTCTGCGGCGAGCACCACGTTCCCGCTGGCGAGATCTCGGTGCGCCTTGACCAACCATGCACGCGTCTCCGCTACCAGCTCGGGGTCATGCCGCATAGAGAACTTTACCCTCGCGCAGGACGGTGGCGGGGAGCGAGGAGACCACGCGGGCCCTTCGCTCGAAGGCTGACTTCTCCCAAATGATCACGTCGGCGGCCGCCCTGGTTCCCCAGAGCACCTGGTAGGCTAGCTTGCTGTGCTTGCGCTCGGGCGGCGCGCCGTCCGGAACGATGAGTAGCAGGTCGTAATCGCTGTCGGGTCCCGCATCGCCGCGTGCCCTTGACCCGAACAGGTAGATCCGTTCCGGCTGGTACGCATCAATCAGCCGACGGACGACTTCGGCCAACGCAGGCTCGCGGCGCAGGAGCTCACTTTCTAGATTCCGTTCGCAGTCAGTCCCCATGGGCGATTATCCTGTGTCGGGACGATGCGTGCCGCAACGAGGCTTGCAAGGACCGTGCGGCACGCGTCGTGCTACGATCCGCACGATCGAGCACAGAAGACGTACGGGCGGCAAGATGGACCCCCAAGGTCCACCCTCGCTGCGGTACTGAGAGCGCGCCATTCGCTCCGCTGTGTGTTGCGACGAGAATTGTAAGTCGCGGTCGCCCCGTGCCTGGCCGATGCCGTGAGGCGTTTCCGCCTCGCGCGTGCTCGCCTGCCGTGACCTCGATGAGCTGGTGCAGCACGTAGCTCACTCCGCTCCCGCGAACAAGCCGAGCCCACAGTGGCGACCCGCGCCGACCGCCAGCGGGCCGTGGATGGCCTCGCGAAACACGAGGCGGACATGCCAAACGGCATAATCCTGCAAGTAATTCGGCCGGTGATACTGGCGCGGATGCTGGGCGCCGGGCCAGAACGGGGCCTTGCGCAGTGTCGCGTCAGAAACCGCAGTGAGAGGAATACCCGCCTGCTGCAAGGCCTTAAACAGCAGCCGCTCGGCCTTGGTGGGGCGCGCATCGCGTCGGGTCCTGACCCTGCGGAAATCATCATACCCGGGGAGGACGACGGGTGTCACGGTGGTCCAGACGGCGTGCTCACCAACGTACCGGGCGATCATTGCACGCGAACTGGGCCGCCACGGTTCGAGCAGAATACCGCGCTCGTTCCCTTCGTCGTCGTGCAGTGTCTGTCCTCGCAACCGGCGTTCGGCCCAACGCGCGTGGGTTCCATCGCCACCGTACGGTTCGGCGATCAGCAGCCGGCGAATCATGCCGTCGGCGTGTTGGTGTCCGATTGTGGGAAGCGGCAAATAAGAGAAGCGCGGGGGCGTGGGATTCCCCACCGTGACGTGCCCCGCCAGGTACACCTCCGGGTCCTCGCCAAACTGTTCTCGGAAATCGTCGCGGTGTCCCGGTCGGCACGCGAGAGAACGGAGCATGACGGCGACTCTGGCCGCGTCCACGTGCCGGAACGCCACACCGTCGGGTACCTCGAACACGGCGAACGATCGAGGAGGCAGTGTCGTGTCCCTTGAGTAGGTTACCGTGCCGTACCTGCGGATTCGGCTCTGCGGGCGGTATGGCTCACGTGCGGCCCGCTCCACGAACGAACGGTGGACACGCTCAAGATCGTCGAGGGAACCATCGATGGGGACCCGCCACCGCCTCTCAAGGTCTCCGTTACCGGCCCAGACGCGCCAGCGGTATCCGGTGAGCGCCGCCGCCTCCTCGTCTGTGAGGATCCGGCCGTTGCCGACCACCTGGTCGATGCCCCACCCGAGTGCAAGGATGTGGCGGGCCTCGCAGCAGAGCATCTCTGCGTGTTGCTCGGCGTCCGGCGATTGGTCCTCTCGGATCGCCCAGAGGTAGTGTACTGTGTTGCCGTCGTGGAGATGGTGCGGGCGCGCGGGTTTGCTCGTCAACCGCTCCTGGCGGTCGAAGCGCCTGTCGGCGTCGTTGTTCGGTACATAGAAAGTGTGGCCGGTGGCAGCCACGCGAGCCGGCGGAGCGACTATGATCGGAGGGGCTTGACGTTCGAGCCAGCGGAACGCCTCTGCCTTCGCCTGGGACCAGTGGCGGTTGCGGCATCCTGTTCGCGCGCCGGCCAGCAGCGCCTGGAACAGGCGCATCGGCGATGGCGGCCACTCGGGCTGATTCGCATCACGCCTGCCGTGGAAGCGCCGATCCAATAGGCTGACGGATATGCACAGATGGCGGGCCATGTCTCCGCGTCCTCATCCAGTCGACGCGCTGTTGCCCCTGCCCCCCCGCGGTCTTGCGGTCGACATGCGCACTACCGCTTCCCGCGTGACCGGGCCCTGCCTCAGCAAGGCCTTTCGCTTGGCCTCGTTCAGCGCCAGGACCTTGCGTGCGAGGTCTGCATCGAAGTCGGCTGCTTCGCCCGGGTCTACGCGGAACGCCTTTGCAGCCGCCGTCGCGAAGGCGAGAGCATCCTCGTGGGTTACTTTCATGTCGTAGCGACCACCATCGTGACTCACGAGCGTCCACTCGCTGTCTCTGTCCGCGAGCGGCACGAGCTGGCATCCCTCGCGCAAGAACGTCTCCTGAGGGGCAGTAAACGCGACGAGAGCAAGGCCCAGGATATACCGCCGAAGCGAAGTGTCATCCTGCGGCTCATGGGAGTCGCTGCCGAGGGCACGCAGGGCAACGAGGTTTAGCAAGGCGTCGCGACGGATCTCACCCTTCACCTTGATGCCGCCGTGCGTCATGACGGCGGGTACGTGGGCGAGACCCAGCTCGGCCTTGGGTCCCTTTGTGGTGACTTCCGCCTCGCCGGCTTCGAGGATTTCCCCAGCGATGGTGCTATATTGGGCCGACCGATGGAGCAATTCAATGTCGAAGGCCCGAATGACGGAGCGGACGACCCGGGGAAGCTTGGCCTGCGTTGCCCGAGAATCCCAGCAACCGAATACGATGGACGTCGGCGCGATGCGGGCCAGCCTCTCTGCACTCCCGTCCTGCTGAAACGCGCGGAAAGCCTCGTGAAACCGAGGGCCAAGTGTCGAAAAGCGCACAATCGCGTCCGCCGCACGGTGGCCCGCATCCAGCAGGTGAATCGAGACGTCTCGGGCTTGGCCGTTGGTTACCACTCTGGCATTGACCGTAACTTGCGGCACAAGGTGCTTGTACCTCTCGCGCTTGAAGATCGGCTCCATCCGGTTGGCTTGTGAACCCACGCTGTCGATGAGGCATACGCGTGTCCCGTCGTCCAACCGATCGATGTTATAACCGGTCCAGTCTTCGTCGTGAACTCCGTCGGGCCTCGCGTATGTGGGTGGGAAGACTACAGCGTCCCTTCCCTCGACGGGCACGAGCCACTGGCGTAGGACGAGCGCCGCATATGGGCTATCGTCGCTCAACCACTCGTCGAAACGACCGAGGCTCACATCGATGCCGGTCATTGACCACCTCCTATTGGGGTTGCCAGACCGAAAGCCTTATACCGTTTCTGATCGTCCCGGAAGACCAGCGGGAAACGGTACCGGCGATCCCCTGCAACAACACCGCACACTACCGCCGGCGCCACGGCAGCCGGCAGGGGACCGGACCACATTGTGTACTCAAAGAGCCATTTCTGACCCTTGACAGCAGACGGACGAAAACGCTGCAATGCAATGAGACACAGCAGCTCCACCGCCGGGTGCGCCACGGTCTCCGCATCCTGGACGTCCAGCGAGAATCCGGCATCCAGGGGATGGGCGAATCGACGCGCGTCAAAGTAGAATGGCTCGACCGCCTTTTTGTGGTCCGCCCTCCCCTTCCTGTAGTCGTGAGGCAACCGAAGCACACAGGCGTAATCGAAGAGACCGCTCGAGGCGCGATCGACGAGAGCCTCTTGAGCCGCTGTCGCTATCTTGTGAATCTCCTGTCTGCCGGCCCAGGTCTTCGGCGCACTCTGGTCGTCCTCGCTTGTCTGCCACCAGTCCAGCAGAATTCCGAAGGGAGCCTCGACTTGGACGGGGCCCGTGCGCGCCAGATCACCCAGTTCGTTACGCCGCGCCTCGTCGTCTCGGGACAGCCTCTGACCGGCCTTCTTAAGCTGCCTCCTTCGTTCCTCGAGGATGTCTCGCTCCCTTCGCTGCTCCTGATTGAGACCCGTGATCTTGCACTTGCTCAACTCGTCGACCAACCGCGCCAGCGTCCCGTGCGCGTCACCAGTTGCCACGAAAAAGGTGGAGCCGTCCCGACTGAACCACCCTTCTGCTCCCGGCCACAGGCGGTGCGCCAGCTCCAGCAGGCCGCAACATGCGAAGAATTGGCCAGGGTTCGCGACGTCGACTGCCACCGAGAAGCTCGGCCTGGGACACGTCATGCCAACATGCCGGCGTCCACCGTTGGTCGGGACCCGGTGGCCGCCTCAGCAACGTGCTCCGACGCCATGATGTCGGCGCAGCGAAGCAGCGACTCCAGCCAGGCCAGTCCCCACCGGCCAAACCGGCGCTGGAGCCGGCCGAACCGGCGCAGCACTCCGGCGGCCGCCGCATAGTTCTGCGCTGTACTGGCCGGCGGCGGTGCGAAGGCCCGCGGCTCGAAGTGCGGGCGGGCCCACCCATGATGCGCGGCGATGAGGTGCAGGATCAGGTCGGCATCGTCCCGACCGATGAGCGTGCGGTCCGTCAGAACATCGAGCAGCGAGCCGAACTCGTGGCGGTAGCCGCCGAGCGCTCGCCAGTGACGGTACTTCGGCGACTTCGCCAAAGGCACTGCCGGGTTCGCGTTACACGCGTACCACTGCCACAGCGGTTGAGCCTTGCCGCTGTCGTGGCGTTCCGCGGCCAGGACCAAGGTCTCCTTCAACCGATCGTCGAGCCCAAGCGCGTCCGCGATGCAACCCACGCAGTGCACCACCGCTCGCGTATGATCGCTCAACGCCTGCCTGACTGGGGTCGATTCCGGGTCGGTCTCCGCCGCTCGCTTGGATGATACCATCAGCAGCAGGTACAGGGCCTCGCCTTCGTCGTCAGTGCCTTCGGGGCGGCTCTGTAGAGCCACCCGCGTGACCTCGTGCAGCCCGTCCGCCTGCGGGTCCCCCGGCTGCCCGGTAAGCAGACGCCGGTATCCCTCGCCCTCAGCTCCAACGGAGTACAGCCAACGCTCGCGCCGCTGGTCGCTGGCGGCAGCGCCTGGGAGATCATGGTCGGCGACATCACGGGCGGGCTCGGTCCATCTACCGTCGAGCATGCCCCGGTTGTTCAAGCCCCCGGCTTCGACCGGCAGCACGACCGTCCGGTAGCCGAGCGAGAACTCTCGGCGCACAACGTCCGACAATCGCCGTCGCTCCGCATTGCCCCGTTCGTCGAGCAAGATGACCGGGAAGTCCTTCGTCGCGTCGCCCTTGCGGTGAGCTCCGAGAAGGGTGTCGAGCGTGTCTTTCACCCGAGCGGTCTGGTCGCGCAGGCGCTCGCGTGTCTCGATGCGGCAAGCGCGGAACCAGGCGCGCACCGTGTCATCGTCCAGCTCGTCCCGGCTCAGCGCAGCAACTTCCTTGCGCCACACGACGTAGGTTTCGGGCGGATCGGCGGTCAGCCCGTGCAGGTAGGCGTCGACCTCCGGCCGACCTGGCATGGCCGCCGCGATGCTGGTCAGCGACCAGGTGTCGAGGAGGATATCCGTGTGCGGCGGTACCTCGGGTCTAGGCGCGAAGGCGCGTTGCGTCTCTTCCGCCTTCAACAGCGCCAGTCGCGCCTGCAGCGCACGGAGACAGACGTCGGCTCCGGCGTTCGACCCGGCGCCCCAGTGCTCCAAGATTTGACGGGTGGCCCGCATCGCGTGGTCCAGGTCCATAGGGCCGCGCACCGGAGCGGCATCGTCCGGTAGCACCACGTCAACCCGGGCGACCCGGCCGCTCCCCCCGCGGCGGTTCACCCGGCCGAGCCGCTGAACCATTGCGTCCAGCGTGGTGAGGTCGCAGACGAGGTGGTCCGCGTCAAGATCGATCCCCACCTCGCCCGCCGAGGTGCTAACAAGGTATTTCGTGTTCTCGATGTCAGTGCCGGGGTCGAGGAACGCGCGATACACGACGTTCGAACGGACGAGCGCATCACGCTCATGGCTGCGGATAGTACCGGTGAGCAGCGCTATCCGCTCGTCTGCCCGTGCCCCGAGTTTCCTGGTGAGCTGGCTCTCCACGCGCTGGGCGTCCTCGGGAGACCGAACATAGATCAGTATCCTGGCCCGGGACGGCTCGTGCTCGAACGCCAGATCCGCCAGCTTCGCTGCGAGATCCTTCCTGTTGCCATCGCAACGGTGCAGGCGCAGGCGCTTCTTCGCGTCCAGACGTGTGGCCACGAATTCGTCGCGCTCGTCCTCGGCCCCGAGCTGCACGGCGGCGGTGGCACCGTGGGGCAGCGTGGCCGATAGTTCCATCACGTGGACCGGGCGCGGTTCCCGGTCCCGCCTTTGCGCGTCGCCCACGGCGCTCAGGAGGCTGCTGAACGCCGGCGTGAGGTGCGCCTCGTCGTGGACGACCAACACGTCCTGGCCGATGAGTCCGGCATGGTGCGCGCGACGGTATCGCCCGTCGCCGTAGCCGCTGAAGAGTAGCTTGCTGCCGATCATATCGATCGTGCCGATGATCACCGCCGCTCGTGCAGGATCGATCTTCCACTCCTCGTTGTCGGCCAGTTCACCACGGAGCGTGCTGACCGCCAGTGGCTCGCCCGGGAATGCAGCAAGGTCCCTGAGTCGATCGACCAACTCTCGAAGCGGGGCGCTGTGCCGCGCCCACTTGGGGTCCTCGGGTGTGCGCAGACGCGCTCGCATCTGCTCCACGACTGCCGTCGCCTGATCGACAACCGTGCGCCTGTTGACCACGTAGGCGAGGCGCCGTGGCAGACCCACCGGCTTCTCTCGGGCGCGGGCTGCCACGGCAGCGAGCCAGATCGGGATCACCGCCGTCTTGCCGAGCCCTGTCGGCAAACCGCAGAACGGCGGCACTTGGCCGGAGCTCAGCAATCGGAAGAGCCTGTGCTGCCAGCGCAGGGGTCGATGTCCGGTCAGGGCTTGGAACGCCGACTCGAACCATGCATCCAGGCGGTTCATTTGGCGTCTCCGCGTCACGAGATGATCGAGCACGCGGTCCGTGGAAAGCCACACGCAGCCCACGAGATGACGTTCGCGTGGACTCGATTCAACGGATGTCGAACGGCGCGGCCTGATCCCTCGTTTTCGCCTCCCCTCGAGCCAGTAGCACTCTTGCCCAGGGTTGAGCAACGCTAGACCTAGATCACGAGAAGCGGCCCGTCCTGCGGCGTGTGCAGGAGCTGGGACGCAGTGTCGTGCGGCCGAGGGAGGGGCGCACACGACAGGCCCCTGGCGGAGACGCTATGATGGGATCGTGGTGGCAGCAGCCGCCGTCCGGCATCCCCCCGGCGGGGGCATCCCGGTGACGGCGGGCATCGAGACGGAGGGGACGCGACTTCGATGAAGCGGATCGCAGTGCTCACCGGCGGCGGGGACGTCCCCGGCCTCAACGCCGCCATCCGGGCGGTCGTGAGACGCGCCACCGAGCGAGGCCTCGACGTGCTCGGCGTGCGGGACGGGTGGCGCGGCCTGCTGGTGGACGACACGGTCCCGCTCGCGCGCGCGGAGATCTCGGGGATCCTGCCGCGGGGCGGGACGATCCTCGGGACCTCGCGCACCAACCCGCTCGCGGCCGAGGACGGCCCGCGCCGCGCCCGGGCGACGATGGCCGCCCGCGGGATCGACGGCCTCGTCGCGATCGGCGGCGACGATACGCTGGGCGCGGCCGCGCGCCTGAGCCGGGAGGGGCTCGCGGTCGTGGGCGTGCCCAAGACGATGGACAACGACGTCCACGGGACCGACGCGTGCATCGGGTTCGACACCGCGGTCAACACGGTGATGGAGGCGCTGGACCGGCTCCACCCCACCGCGGAGGCGCACCACCGGGTCATCGTCGTCGAGGTGATGGGACGCGACGCCGGCTGGGTGGCGACGGTGGGCGGCCTCGCCGGAGGAGCGGACGTCGTGCTCGTCCCGGAGGTCCCGTACGAGGTCGAGGAGGTGTGCGCCCGGCTGGAGCGGCGCCGCGCCGCGGGCCGGGCGTTCGCGATCGTCGTGGTGGCCGAAGGCGCGGCCCCGCGCGGGGCGGCGGGCCAGGTCGTCCAGGAGGCCGAGGTCGACGAGTACGGCCACGCGCGCCTCGGCGGCATCGGCGCGGCCCTCGCGCGGGAGATCCAGCGGCGGACCGAGTGGGAGACGCGCGCGGTCGCCCTCGGGCACGTCCAGCGCGGCGGCGCGCCGACGGCGTTCGACCGCGTGCTCGCGACGCGGTTGGGCGCGGCCGCCGTGGACGAGCTGGCCGCGGGACGCGCGGGCGTGATGGTGGCGCTCAGGGGCGCTGCGATCGTCGCCGTGCCGCTCGACGAGGTCCAGCGCGGCCCCCGGACGGTCGATCCCGAGCTCTACGCGCTGACGCGCACCTTCTGGTAGGCCGGGGCCCGCGGCGGGCCCCGGCCCTCCCGGCACCGCTCCAGGGGATCAGGCGGAGGACTCGCGCATGAACCGCTGCAGGGCGTCGACGAGCGCCTGGATGTGCTTGACCACGTCCTTCGTGCTCGGGTACTCGCCCAGCCCCTTGAGGTCGGCAGCGATCCGTGCGAGCTCACGCTGACAGGTCGCCGCCGCGTCGCGCACCGCAATCATGCTCGGCATCTCGCTCACCTCCGACGCGATGGTGACGTGAACCAGTGCTATCTTCTGTCCGGCGGGAGGCCCGTCCTCCCGGCCCGGCACCGGACCGCGGCCGCGCGCCGGCCGTCGTGCGTGCCGCGTGGGCGAGACCGTCTCGCCGCAGCGCCCGCTCACCGGTCCACCGCCGCGCGCTCCCGCTCCGCGGTCCCGAGCTCGGCGAGCACCGCCGCGTACCGGGCGTCGCGCCCCTCGTGCCTCTCGATCACGAGCAGCTCGAGCGGGTACAGCCGGATCGCCTCCTGGAACTGCGCCAGCGCCCCGGCGCGGTCGCCGGCCGCCGCGAGGCTCTCCCCGAGCCAGAGCCGGTACTGCGGCGCGTACGGATCCAGGCGCGCCGCCTCCCGCAGCTCGGCGGCGCTCTCCGCGTAGCGCCGCTCGAGGTAGAGCAGGCGGCCGAGCTCCGCGTGGGGGTACGCGTACCACGGGTTCCGCTGCGCGGACAGCCGGTACAGCGCCGCGGCGCGGTCCCGCATCGCCTGCCACGGCCCCGCGGCGCTGGGGATGCGGCGGATGTACAGATCGCCGAGCAGATCACCGAAGTACGCGGGCACGACGCTGCTCAGCGGGTCGGCGGCCATCGCCGCCTGAAACGTGCCCGCCGCCTGCGCGAGCGCGCCCGCCTGCACCTGGCGCGTCGCCTCGCGGTGCAGCGCGACGGCCTGCGCGGGCATCGCGAGCAGCGGCGCGAGCCCCACCGCGAGCGCGGCGAGCGGCGCGAGCAGCAGCCGCTGCCCGAGCCGCACCGGCGGGCGGTCGGCCAGCGAGACGTGGGCGGAGACGGCCGCCCCGAGGAGGAGCAGCATCACGATGTTCGTGACGACGTACAGGTTCTCGTCGACGACGCTGGTCGTGCCGATGCCGGCGAGCGCCGCCCCCCAGACGGCCAGCCAGGCCCGCTGCTCCGGCCCGCCCCGGGCGTAACGGCAGCCGAGGCGCCACAGCGCCCAGAGGAGGGCGGCGGCGAGGAGCGCCGCGCCCACCTCTCCCGTCTCCGCGAGGATCTGCAGGTAGTCGTTGTGCGCCGACCCCGGGACGCGGATCATCGCGTACGTCGCGAGCACGCCGGGCGGGCGGTACGGCGAGTACGCCACGTTGAACGTGCCGAGACCCGCGCCCCACGCGCGATGGTCGCGCCACATCGCCGCGCCGGCCCGCCAGATGAACATGCGGCTGGTGGCGGTGTCCTCCTGCGCGGGGGCGATGCTCTGGGCGCGCAACCCCACGGCGGGGAGCCGGGCGGCCGCCGCGCCGGCGACGAGCGCGATGAGCAGCAGCACGGGCCACGCGCGGCGCCGCACCGGCCACGAGAGCCCGGCGGCCACGAGCGCGAACGTGGCCAGCCCGGCGTACCCCCCGCGCGAGTACGTGAGGACGAGCCCGGCGACCTGCACGACCAGGGCGGCCGCCGGGAGCGCCCGCCACGGCCCGCGCGCGGAGATCGCGAGGATCGTCGTCGCGGCGATGCCGAGCAGGAGGAAACCGGCAAGCACGTTGGGGCTGCCGAGCGTCCCGTAGACGCGCGTCCGGATCACCCCGGCGAACGCCTGGCTGAGCCAGTACGCCGGCGTCGGCGCGCCGCTCGCGTACTGGCCGAGGCCCGCGATCGCCTCCGCGGAGGCGATCGCGGCGAGCCCCCCCAAAAGCGCGCGCGTCTTCAGCGCGTCCTGGAGGCTCGCGAGGGCCGAGAGCGTGAGCACGCCCGCCGACGTGAGGAAGAAGACCTCGTCGCGCGTCGCATGCAGGTCGGTCGTGTGCAGCAGCGAGAGGAAGCACACCCCGGCGAGGGCCGCAAGCCCCCACAGCGGCGCGCCCGGCAGGGCCCGGCCGCCGAGCAGCCGGCGCACGACCGCGGCGGCGCCGAGCGCGAGCGCGGCCTGCTCGAAGCGCACCAGGGGGTCGCGGTGCGCGACGAACCCGGCCGCGGGCATGAACGTGAGCCCGCGCGCGGCCGCAAGCCCGAGCACGGCCAGGCCCCCGAGGAGGACGAGCCAGTCGAGCCCCTCCCCGAGGAGGCCGCCCAGCCGGCGCGCGCGGGGCCCCGCCGCCCAGCCGCGGGGCTCCCCCCGGCGCGGCGTGCCACGGGAGCGGCGCGGCCCGGTCAGCACCGCCGGTCCGCCCCGTGCCCAGCACGCGTCCGTCGCATCCCCCATCGTATCGGTCCCCGGGCGGCGCCCCCCCGGCTCGACACCGCGATCCCCCACCCGGCTCCGCATCGCGCCGGCCGAACCGGCCGGGGAGCCGCCGCGTTACGAGGGATGGCGGCCCCGCTGTCCGGCCGCGCGCCAAGGAGCGGCCGGCGGCGGCGACGAAAGCCGTAGCGGCGGGCGCGATCTCCGCCCTGCGCCGTCCCCGCTACATCCTATATGGTACATGGAGGCCTCGCCGGACTCCATGACCTGAGGAACCGAGGATGAGATGAGACGCAGCCTCATCGCCGCAGCCATCGCCCTGCTCGTCGGCGCCGGCGCCGCCGCCGCGGCTCCCCAGACGTCGATCGAGTTCTGGACGATCTCCCTCCAGCCGTTCTTCACCGCCTACGTTCAGCGGCTGATCGACACCTACGAGCGCGCGCACCCCGGGGTGCGCGTCCGCTGGATCGACGTCCAGCCGCAGGCGATCGACCAGAAGCTCCTGGCCGCGATCGCCGGCGGGGTCGCCCCCGACGTCGTCAACCTCAACACCGAGGGGACGATCCGGATGGCGGAGGTCCACGCCCTCGTCGACATGGACGCCGCGGTCCCGGCCGCCGCCCGCGGCCGCTACTTCCCCAACATCTGGGCCTCGACGCGGCTCGACGGTCGCGCCTACGGCATCCCCTGGTACGTCGTCCCGGACGTCCTGGCCTACAACCGGGCGCTGTTCCGGCGGGCCGGGCTCGACCCCGCGCGCCCGCCCGCGACCGAGGATGCGTTCGTCCGGGCCGCGGTGGCGATCAAGCAACGGACCGGCGCGTACGGCTTCATGCCGAACGTGGACAACATCCGCATGCTGAAGCGATTCCAGGAGGACGGCCTCCCGATCCTGAGCGCCGACCGCAAGCGCGCGGTGTTCGACAGCCCGGCCCACGTGGCGCTGCTCGCCCGGTACGTCGCCCTCTACAAAGAAGGGATGTTCCCGGACGACACGCTGCGGCGCGGGTACCTCGGCGCCACGGAGCGGTACGCGGCCGGCCAGCTCGCGATGCTCGTGACCGGCCCGCAGTTCCTCCTGCGCGTGCGCTCCGACAGCCCGGGCGTCTACCAGGACACGCTCGTCGCGCCCGCGCCGCTCGGCCGCGCGCACGTCCTCGACCTGCCGACGATGGACCTGGCGGTGCCGCTCGCGAGCCGGCACCGGCGCGAGGCGGTCGAGTTTGCGCTGTTCGTCACGAACGACGAGAACCAGCTCGCGTTCTCCCACCTGGTCGTGATCTTCCCGTCGACGCGCAAGGCCGCCGCGGACCCGTACTTCACGCGGGCGGGGACGAACCCCGAGGACCGCGCGCGCGTGATCGCGGCCCGGGAGCTCGGCATCGCGCGGGACCTCTCGGTCGTCGTGCCCCACAGCGACGAGCTGTTCCGGATCTTCCGCGAGGCCGTGGAGAGCGCGTTCTACGGCCGCATGACGCCGCAGCGGGCCCTCGCGTGGGCGGCGGGCGAGTGGAACACGCGGCTCCGGTAGCGCCCCTCGCCTGACGCGATGGCCGCCCGCCGCGCCCTCGCCGCCTACCTGTTCCTGCTGCCGGCGCTCGCGCTGCTCGGCGTGTTCACGTTCTACCCCGTCGTCTTCGGCACGGCGCTCAGCCTGTTCGACTACGACGTGATCAGCCCGCCGCGCTTCGTGGGGGCAGCGCACTTCCGGGAGCTGTGGACGGACCGGTACTTCTGGATCGCGTTGCGCAACAGCCTCGTCTACCTCGCGGTCGTGCCGGCGCTGCAACTCGGCGCGATCGTGCTGGCGCTGTGGGTGCGGAGGCCCCTCCGCGGGATCGGGTGGTTCCGCGCCGCCTACTACCTCCCGGTCGTCACTTCGATGGTCGTCGCTGGCCTCCTCTGGCGATGGCTCTACGACGAGTCCGGCCTCGTCAACTACGTGCTGCTGCGCCTGCGGATGATCCACGCCCCCGTCCACTGGCTGAGCGACCCGTCGCTCGCGCTGTACGCGGTGATGGCCGTCACCCTGTGGAAGGGCCTCGGCTACTACATGGTGATCTACCTGGCCGGCCTGGAGGCGATCCCCCCGGTGTACGAAGAGGCGGCCGCGCTCGACGGGGCGGGCGCGGCCGCGCGGCTGTTCCGGGTGACGATCCCGCTCCTGCGCCCCAGCATCCTGCTCGCGAGCACGCTGTCCGCGATCGCGGCCCTCCGGGTCTTCGAAGAGATGTACGTGATGACGGGCGGCGGGCCCGTGTACTCGACGTACACGCTCTTCTACTACATGTTCGACCAGGCGTTCAACGCGCTGCACCTCGGGTACGCCGCGGCGGTCGGCGTCGTGCTGGCGGCCGTCACGATCGGGCTGTCCGTGGTGAACTTCCGGCTGCTCCGGCAGGGAGGGCTGTCGTATTACTGAGCCCGCGGTCTCCGTGGCGGGGTACCCGGCGCGCGCGCCGGCTCGCGCGGCGCGGCGGCGCACCGCGCACGCCGCCGCCACCGCCGCGCACTACGCCGGGCTCGGGGCGCTCGCGATCGTCACCGCGTTCCCGTTCCTGTGGCTGCTGGCCACGTCGCTGCGGGCGACCGGCAGCGTGTTCGGGTTCCCGCCCGTGCTGATCCCCCGCCCCGCGACCCTCGCCAACTTCGCCGGGGTGTGGCAGACGATGCCGATCGGCCGGTTCGCGCTCAACACCGTGTACATCACGGGCATGGGCATCGCGCTCACGCTGCTGACGAGCGCGCTCGCGGGCTACCCGCTCGCCCGGATGCGCTTTCCCGGGCGCGACGTCATCTTCTACGCGATCGTCGGCAGCCTGATGCTGCCCCAGCACGTGGGCCTCATCCTCAACTTCGTCACGATGATGCGCCTCCACCTCGTCGACACGTACGCCGCGGTCTACCTGCCGGGCGTCGCGAGCGTGTTCGGGATCTTCCTGCTCCGCCAGGCGTACCTCGTGATCCCGCAGGAGATCGAGGACGCCGCCCGCATCGACGGCGCGGGCGAGCTCCGCCTGTGGGCGCAGGTCATGCTGCCGCTCGTCGCCCCGGCGCTCGCGACCCTCGCGATCGTGGAGTTCACCGCCTACTGGAACTCGTTCCTCTGGCCGCTGATCGTGCTCAAGTCGCCGGACCGCTACCCGCTCGCGGTGGGGCTCCTCTACCTCTCCGGGCTCTTCGCCCACAACACGCGGTACATCGCGGCCGGGGCGGTGCTGATGACGCTGCCGGTGATCGTCGTCTTCGTCGCCCTCCAGCGCTACTTCCTCCGGGGCATCACGCTCGGCGCGGTGAAGTGAGGCGGGCGGGCCGATGAGGATCGCGTTCTTGCCGCTGGACGACCGGCCGATCACCCGGGACGCGTTCCTCGCGCTCGCCGCGATCGCGGGCGCAGACGTCCTCACGCCGCCGCGGGAGATGCTCGGGAGCCTCAAGACGCCGGCCGACGTCGAGGGCCTGTGGAGCTGGATCCGGGGGCCGGGCGCGGCCGCGGACCTCCTCATCGGGTCGGCGGAGCTGGTCGTCTACGGGGGGCTCGTGCCCTCGAGGATCGGGCACGAGCCGCTGGACCGCTGCCTCGGCCTGGCCGCCCGCTTCCGGGAGGCCCGCCGGGCGGCGCCCCGCCGCGGCCTCCTGCTGTCCGCGAGCAACATGCGCCTGCCCGCCGCGGCGGACGCGACCGAGGAGCCGGAGTACTGGGCGGACTACGGCCCGCAGATCTTCGCCTGCAGCTACCACGCCGATCGGCACGCGCGCACCGGCGACGCGGCCTCGGCCCGGCTCGCGGCGGAGGCCTGCGCCGCCGTCCCGCCCGCGGTGCTCGCGGATGTCCGTGCGCGGCGGGCACGCAACCTCGCGGTCCTCCTCTCGCTCGTCGACCTCGCGGCGGACGGGGTGCTCGACGCCCTCCTCATCGGCCAGGACGACGCGGCCGAGTTCGGGTGGACGCGGCGGGACCTGCGGACGGTCGAGGCGGCGATCCGCGACCGCGGCGCGGGCTCCCGGGCCTGGGTCACGTACGGCACCGACGAGCTCGCCTCGCGGCTGCTCGCCCGCGCGGTCGTCGCGGCGCGCGGCGAGCAGCCGCGCGTGCGGGTCGTCTACTCGTACCCGGACAACACCGACGCGATCCCCCGGTACGAGGGGCAGGCGCTCGACCTTACCGTCACCTCGCACATCGTGACGGCGGGGGCCCGCCGCGTGGAGTCGGATGCGGACCTCTGGCTGTTCGTGCACAACTTCCCCGGCGCGCAGGAGGAGGCGCCGCACCAGCGGCCCTACGACGCCGCCGAGCTCGAGGGGTTCCTGGGCGCGCTCGCCGGTGCCGCCTCCGAAGGACACGCCTGCGGCCTCGCGGACGTGCGCTACAGCAACGGGGCGGACCGCACGCTCGTCGGGCGTCTGCTCGAGGCGCCCGGGGCCTATGGCATCCGCGCCTACGGGGGCTGGAACACGACGAGCAACGCGCTCGGCATGACGCTCGCCCAGTCGCTGCTGCCGGCCGGCGCGGCGAGCCGCCGGTTCACGATCCTGCGGCTCCTCGACGACTGGGCGTACCAAGCCGCGATCCGCCAGCGCCTCGCGAGCGAGGTGCTGCCGCGCTACCCCGGGGCCTCGGCGCAGCACCTCGGGCCGGCGTACCGGGCGTGCGCCGAGGCCTGCCGCGGGTGGCTCGAGCGCGAGTTCGTCCCTCTCCTCGAGCGGTGCTTCGGCTGCCGGATCCGGGTCGAGGAGGTGGGGTTCCCCTGGCAGCGCCTGTTCAACGTGGATCTCCGGCTCGCGGTGGACTGACCGTGCGGGAGCCGCGGCCTCGAGCCCCGTTGCGGGCAGCCGGGAGCCCTGCCGAACCGGCGCGGGGCCTTCCCTGCGCTCCCGCGGCGCCGGCTCCGATCGGCGCGGAGCGGCGCCCGCGAGGAGGTGGCCGCGCCGGCCAACGTGGCCGAAGGGCCCGATCGGGTCGGGGTCGTCCGCTCGTCGACTCGGTCGAGACCGGGACCCACGCCCGCGCCGGGCAGCCCTCCGCCCCCGGCCGAAGCTCGGAGCGACGTGCACGCGCGCAGCGGCCGTGACCGTGACGTGGCGGGGGCGCGCGTCGCGTTCGTGGCGTTCCGCCCCGGGCTGCTCTCCCCGATCCTGGACGTGTGGGGGGCGGCGTTCGGCGACGCGTTCCCGGCGTGCGAAGCGCTGCTGCGGCAGAACACGGTCGAGGATCCGCACTTCGAGCCCGCGGGGTGCCGGGTCGCGTGCGACCACGGGACCGGGCGCGTGCTCGGCTTCTGCATCGCGAAGGTGGCCCGCGAGCCGCTGGGAGCGGACGGCCTGCTCCCGGATCGGGGCTGGATCAGCGCGATCGCCGTCCACCCGTCCGCGCAGCGCCGGGGCATCGGCACGGCGCTGCTGCGGCGCGCCGAGGCGTTTCTCCGGCGCCGGCGCCGCGCGCGGGCGGTGCTCGGCGGCGATCCGGCGCACTTCTTTCCCGGCGTGCCGCTCGACCGGATCGCGCTCGCGTTCTTTGCGGCGCGCGGCTACCGGCTCGAGGGCGACGCCTACGACCTGCGCCGGCGGATCGCGGGCTACCGGACGCCGGCCGCGATCCGGGCGGCGCATCCGGGGCTGGAGATCCGTCCCCTCCGACCGGGGGAAGAGGATGCCCTGCTCGCCTTCCTCGACGCGACGTTCCCGGGACGCTGGCGGTACGACGTGGCGCGGGCGCTCGCCGCCGGATGCGACATCGCGGACGTGGTCGGGGTCGTCCGGCGCGGCCGGGTCCTCGGCTTCGCCCGGCTCTTCCCCCCGGGCGCGCGCCGGATCGGGCCGAGCATCGCGTGGACGCAGCGCGAGCGATCGCGCGTCGGCGGGCTGGGGCCGATGGGCATCGCCCCGGCGCTGCGCGGGCGGGGCCTGGGACTGGCGCTCCTCGACCGCGCCATCGTCCGCCTGGCGGCCCTGGGCGCCGACGAGGTGGTGATCGACTGGACCTCGTTGCTCGGCTTCTACGGCAAGCTCGGGTTCGTCCCGTGGAAGCGCTACCGGCACGGCGAGCGGTCGCTGGAGCGATGAGCCCGCCCCGCAGCGCTCCCCCGCGACGCCGCGGCCGAGCGGCGCACGATCCGCGGGGACGGGAACAGGTGTCGAACGGGGCGAGGCCGTAACCAGGGATCCTGAGCGCCCCATCGCCGGCGTCCTGCGGCGGCGCAGAGGGGACGGGGCCTGCCCGGAGGGGGCGGCGATCCCGGTCTTCGCCACGCGAACCGGCGGAAGGCCTCGATCCCCAGGAGCCTGCCGCGCCGCGGTCGACGCGGTGGCGTGCGCCCGGCCGCCGCGCCAGACCGGAGACCACGTGGGCCGGGAGCGGACGGCGGGCCCCGCCCCGCGACCGCGTCCCGTGCCGGGTCGTCGAGAGAGGACGCGAGGAGGACGGACGTCACCGCGATGGCAGACGGGCACATCCGCGACCTCGTCGGCCAGATGTTCATGGTCGACTTCAGCGGCTGCGAGCCGTCGGCGGAGGTCGAGCGCCTGATCGCCGACGAGGGCGTCGGCGGCGTGATCCTCTTCGCCAAGAACATCGCGACGCCCCGGCAGATCGCCTCCCTCACGAACGCCCTGCAGCGGATCGCCGCGGCGGCGCACCGGCCTCCCCTGCTCGTGAGCGCGGACCAGGAGGGCGGGAGCGTGGCGCGCCTGCCCGCGGGCGCGACGCAGTTCCCGAGCGCGATGGCCTTCGGCGCGGCGGGCAGCGAGGCGCTCGTCGGCGCGGCGGCCGGGGTGACCGCGCGAGAGCTGCGCGCGGTCGGGATCCAGATGAACATGGCGCCGGTCCTCGACGTCAACAGCAACCCGGCCAACCCCGTCATCGGGCTCCGCTCCTACGGCGAGGACCCCCGGCTCGTCGCCCGGCTCGGGACCGCGGCGATCCGGGCGATGCAGGCCTCGGGCGTGCTCGCCACGGCCAAGCACTTCCCGGGACACGGCGATACGCATCAGGACTCGCACCTGTGCCTGCCCACCGTCTCGCGCGACCGGCGCCGCCTCGAGTCGGTCGAGCTGGCGCCGTTCCGGGCGGCGGTCCGCGCGGGTGTCGCGGCGGTGATGACCGCGCACGTCGTGTACCCGGCGCTCGACCCGGACGCCCCGGCCACCCTCTCCCCGGCGATCCTCCAGCGGGTGCTCCGCGACGAGCTCGGGTTCGCCGGGCTCATCGTGACGGACTCGATGGCGATGCGGGCGATCGCCGACACCCTCCGCGCCGGGGAGGCGGCGGTCCGCGCCGTGCTCGCCGGCGCCGACATCGTCCTCGCGCTGGGCACCGCGGACGCGCAGCGGGAGGCGCTCGAGGCGGTTCGTCGCGGCGTCGAGGAAGGACGCATCCCGGCGGACCGGATCGCCGCGGCGGTCGGCCGGATCCGGGCGGCCAAGCACCGGCTCGGGCTCGCGCAGCGCGCCACGGTCGCCGAGGAGGAGGTGGACTCGCGCGTGGGCATCCGGGCTCACCTGGCCGTGGCCGAGCACGTCGCGGGGGCGGCGGCCACGCTGCTCCGGAACCCCGGGCACACGGTGCCGTTTCCTCCCGGGTCCGTGGCCGTCGTGGCGGCCGAGGGAAGCCTGGAGACGGCCAGGCGCCTGGCGAGGGCCCTGCACGCGGCCGGGCGGCACGCCGCTGTCGTGCCGGCCGACCGGCTCGCGGCGGCGGGCGAGGGCGGCGTCGCGTTTGCCGTGGTGCTCGACGGCGACCGGCCGGATGCGACCCCGGAGCGCCGCGGCCGCGTCGAGCACCTGATCCGCGCCGCGCTCTCGCGCGGGCCGACCGCGATCGTCGCGGCGGGGTCTCCCTACGGGCTGGCCGGCCTCCCCGAAGAGGCCGCCTGCGTCGCGGTCTACGGCGCGGACGCGCCCTCCCTCGGGGCCGCCGCCCGCGTGCTCGCCGGATCACTGCGGCCCCGGGGCCGCCTTCCGGTCTCGCTCACCGGGCGGCAGGATCGGTAGGCGGCACCTCCCCTCGAGCCGGGCCAACCGCCCGCTGAGCCGCTCCGTGAGCCGCCGGAGATCCGGGGGAGGGTCGTTTGCGGCCGGACCGCAGAGGCGCCGCGCGAGGCCGAGCGCTTCCTCGACCGCGCGCCGCGCGCCGTCCGCGTCGCCCCGCCGCGCGCGCGCCTTGGCCACCTCCTCGAGCAGCCGCACCCGGAGGCGGTCCGGCCCGATCCAGACCGCGGCTTCGCGCTCCCACCGGGCGCGCGCGCCGTCGGCGTCGCCGAGGAGACGGTAGGCGCGCGCGACGCGCCGGAGGATCCGCCAGCGCGCGTCGGGGTCGGGGGCGAGCGCGGCGGCCCGGTCGAGGCAGGCGAGCGCCTCCCGGTGGCGTCCCTCGCGGGCGAGCAGGACGCCCGCGCCTTCCCAGTCGAGCGGCCCGCGCGCGGCGTCCGGATCCCGGAGGATGCGCGCGACCTCGCCGTGCAGCGCCACCATCGCCAGCAGGTCGGCGCGGTTGTGCGCGAGCACCGGGTCCAGGCTCGCCCGGTCTCCCCGCCGGAGGTACTCGACGTAGATCGCGGGGATCAGCCACCCGGGGACGTCGTTCGGGCGGCGCGCGCCCAGGACCTCCGCCTCCAGCGTGCTCAGCCGGTGCGTCCCGAGCACGCGGTGCCAGAGCCATCGCGCGGGCTGGATCAGGTCCGTGTGATCCTCCAGGGGCAGGGGGCGCTCGCGCGCCAGCACGAGCCGCGCTTCCAGGATCGGCCAGTCGAACCGGCGGCCGTTGAAGGTCACGAGGTGGCGGGCCCTCGCGAGGCACTCCTGCAGGGACGCCAGGAGCCGGCGTTCCGCGCCCAGGTGGTGCAGGAGGAACTGCTCGGTCACGAGCGCCTGGCCGTCGACGTACGCCACCCCGATGAGGAACGCGTACGTGCCGGTCCCGCCGGCGAGCCCAGTGGTCTCGATATCCACGTACGCCGTGCGCGCGAGGTCGAGCCCGCGGACGCGTCCGCCCGGGGCGGCCCCGGCGCCGGCCGGAGGCGCGGCGATCGCCTCGAGCGCGTCGCCGAGCACGCACCGGCCGTGACGGCGATCGAGCGCGTACTCGGCCCGGATCCTCTCGACCCCGCTGCCGCGGCCGGGGACGCCGACGTGGGGCCGCGCGAGGTGCCCGTCCCCGGCCGCCCGGGTGTCCGCGCGAGACCGCGCGGGGTCGGCGAGGCCGAGGCGCCGCAGCCGCTCCCGGAGGCTATCGGGGGCCTCCGGGGCGGGCGGTTCAGGCCGGGACGCACACATCCCGCAGCAGGTGGATCGCGCGCCGCTTGGCATCCGGGCCGAGCGCGAGCACCGGCCCGACGCACGACGGGCACCCCTCCGCGCACCCGCAGGCCTCGACGAGGCGGGCCGCGGCCTCGAGGAGGTCCCCTCGCAGCGCGAACAGCCTCTCCGCCTGCCCGACCCCGCCCGGCACCTGCTCGAACAAGGTCACGGTCGGCTGCCCGGTGTGCGGCGACCGCACCTCGACGGTGGAGCCCAGGTCCCTCGGGTCGCTCATCAGGTACAGCGACGCGACGTTGTGCAGGGCGTGCGACACCCCGAGGAGCGCCCCCTGGAGGGCGTCGTTGTCGAGCGCGGGCGCCCGGTCGCGCGGGAACATCCACCACGCCGCGGTCGTGTGCAGCGTCGTCTCCGGCAGGTGGATCGTCCCCCACCCGACGTTCTCGTGCGTCGCGAGGCGCAGCTTCTTGAAGATCGTCGGCCGGAACGTCACCGCCACCTCCCCGTGCGCGGCGGCGGGGCTGCGGCCAAACTCCGCGAGCACGCGCACGTCGACGGCGATCTGCGCGTCCGTGTAGTAGTCCACGTCGACCGGCCGGACGTACGCCTTCCGTTGCTCCCAGTCGAGCCGCTCGACGTGGTACTGCTGGCCGAGGTGCAGGTAGATCGCGTCGTCGTGGACGAACGCGGGCGCGGACGCGAGGTCGATCTCGCCGACCACGCGCGGCCGCGCTGAGCTCGTGTCGATGATGACGACGTTCTCCTGGCTCGCGCTGCGGAGGCTCACCTCCTCCGCCGGGTACGCGTCGGCGATGTAGTGCCACGCGTCGTCCTCGTGGTGCAGCACGCCGGCCTCTTCCAGGTACGCGAGGATCTCCGGCTGCGGGACGGCCCCAAACGTCTCCCCGTCCCGCAGCGGCAGCTCGAACGCGGCGCACCGGAGGTGGCTCGCGAGGATCAGCAGGTTGTCCGGGTTGATCCGGGCCTCCTCGACGGGGCGCGCGAACAGGTACTCCGGATGCGTCACGATGAACTGGTCGAGCGCCGCGCTCGTCGCGACGAGGATGGCCAGGGAGCGGCCGGCGCGGCGCCCGGCCCGGCCGGCCTGCTGCCACGTGCTGGCGATCGTGCCCGGGTAGCCGACGAGCACGGCCGCCTGCATCTCGCCGATATCGATGCCCAGCTCCAGCGCGTTCGTCGCCGCCACCGCGCGCACGGCCCCGCTGCGCAGCCCGGCTTCGATCCGCCGCCGCTCGGAGGGCAGGTACCCGGCCCGGTATCCGCAGATCGCACCGGGGGGGAGGTGGTACCGTCGCGCGCGCTCCCCGAGGTACGTCGTGAGCAGCTCTGCGGCGAGCCGTGTCCGCGCGAAGAAGATCGTCTGGATCCGCCCGGCGAGCAGCTCCGCGCTGAGCTCGACCGCCTCGCGCACGGCGTCGCGGCGGATGCCGAGCTGCGGGTTGACCACCGGGGGGTTGTAGAGCGCGACCACCCGCTCCCCGGAGGGGGCGCCGCTGCGGTCGATCACGGTGATCGTGCGGCCGGTGAGCCGCTCGGCGTGCTCCCGCGGGTTGCCGATCGTGGCCGAGCAGCAGATGAACTGCGGGCGGGTGCCGTAGAACCGGCAGATGCGCGCCAGCCGCCGCAGCACGTTGGCGACGTGCGAGCCGAACACGCCCCGGTAGTGGTGGAGCTCGTCGAGGACGACGTACCGCAAATTCTCGAACAGCCGCAGCCACTTCGTGTGGTGCGGCAGGATCGCGGTGTGCAGCATGTCCGGGTTGGTGACCACGATGTGGCCCGCCGCGCGGATCGTCCGCCGTGCGTCCCCGCGCGTGTCGCCGTCGTAGGTGAACGCCGCGATCTCGACGCCGAGCGCATCGATCAGGCCCTGGAGCTCCAGGACCTGATCCGCGCCGAGCGCCTTCGTCGGGAACAGGTAGAGGGCACGGGACCCGCCGTCACGAAGGATCGCGTCGAGGACGGGGAGGTTGTAACAGAGGGTCTTGCCGGAGGCCGTCGGGGTCACGACCGCGATGTCCGCGCCCCGCCGGACGGCCTCGTACGCCTGCGCCTGGTGGGTGTACAGCCGCCGGATGCCGCGCCGCTCGAGGGCCCGCGCGAGGCGGGGATCCATCTCCGGGGGGAACGCCGCCCACTGCGCCGGTCGCGCCGGGATCGTGTGCCACGCGGTGAACTGCGGGGCGAACCGGGGCCGGGTCCGAAACGCGCCGAGGATCTGTTCGAGGTTCATGCTGCGCTCCTTGCTGCGATGCCTGCGCTGTGGCCTTCGAACGGCCGTTCGCCGGCCGGGACGCGGGTTCCTCCTCGCCGCGGCGGGAACGCCGGACGCCTGGCCCGGCGCCGGCCCGAGGGAGGGGGCGGCCGCTTCGGTCCGAAAGGACTGTCCTCAAACCGCATACGCCGTCGCGCCCGGGGTGATCGCATGACACATCTCGCCTCCGACGAGCCCTGCGCCCGACCGCCGCGGCTCCGCATCGACCGGGACGTGATTGCGGAGATCATCGCGCACCTGCCGTTCGGGGTCCTCATCGCCCGCTCGCCCTCCGGCCGGCTCATCTCCGGCAACGCGTCGGCCGAGCGCATCCTGCGCCGCGCCCTGGTCCCGTCGACCGGCCTCGACGAGTGTCTGGGACCGACCCGGCTCCGCGCGGACGGCCAGCCGTACCCGCCGGAGGAGTGGCCGCCCGCGCGATCGGCCCGGACCGGAGAGGTCGTCGCCGGCGAGGACGTCGTGCTCCGCCTCGGGGACGGCGTGCTCGGGGCGGTGCGGATCGGCTCCGCTCCGATCCGCGGCACGGAGGATCATCCGGTCGCCGTGGTCGTGACGCTCTACGACACCGGCGCGGGCGGAGAGGGCGGCGGCGGCCCGCACGTGGCCGCGCTGATCGCCGACCGGGCCGCCGCGGCGCTCCGGACCGCGCGGCTGATCGCCTCCGAGCGCGCGGCGCGGCAGGCCGCCGAGCGCGCCGCCGAGCGCGTGACCCGCCTCCACGCCGTCGCGACCGCGCTCGCCGGGGTGCTGACGCCCGGCGAGATCATCGACGTCGCGATGCGGCAGGCCGTGGCGGCGGTGGAGGCGTCCGCCGGCATCGCGGTGCTGCTGGACCCGGGCGGCGCCACCGTCTCGATCGCCGGGACGGCGAACTACCCGCCCGCGCTCGCCCATCACTGGCGCCGCTTCCCGGTGTCCACCCCGATGCCGCTCGCGGAGGCGGTCCACACGGGGCGCGCCATCTGGCTCGGGTCCCGGGACGAGGCGCAGGCGCGCTACCCGCGGCTGCTCTCGCCGCGCGGGGACGACGGTTTCAGCGCATGGGCGGTCGTGCCGCTCGTGGTCCGCGAGCGCCCGGTGGGCGCCCTGCAGTTCTGCTTCGATGCGCCGCGCCGGTTCCGCGAGGCGGAGCGGCAGTTTGCGCTGGCGCTGGCGGCGGAGTGCGCGCAGGCCCTCGAGCGGGCCCGGTTGCACGAGGCCGAGATCAGCGCGAGGCGCGCCGCCGAAAGCGCGGCGGCGCGCCTCGCGCGCCTGCAGGCGGTGACGGCGGCGCTGTCGGGGGCGGTGACCCCCGCGCAGGTCGCGCGCGTGGTGCTCGAGCAGGGGCAGATCGCGCTGGCTGCCCGGGCCGGCGTCGTGGTGCGTCTGCGCGGCGCCGGCGCGGAGATCGAGGTGGTGCATGCCACGGGGGTCCCCGACGACGACGCCACGCCGTGGCGGCCGTGCGTGGCGTCGCCCCATACGCCCGCGGCGGACGCCATACGCGCGGCGGCGCCGGTCGTCGTCGAGTCGCGGGACGCGCTCGCCCTGCGGTACCCTCACCTCGTGGAGATCGCGGACCGCCTCGGCGTGGCCGCGGCCGTGGCGGTCCCGCTCGCGGCGAAGCACCGGGTCATCGGGGCGCTCACCTTCTTCTTCGCGACCGCCCGGGCGTTCGCGGATGGCGACTGGGGGTTCCTGCGGGCGCTCGCGCAGCAGTGCGCCCAGGCGATCGAGCGGGCGCGGCTGTACGAGCACGAGCACCGGGTGGCCGAAGCGCTCCAGCGCGCGTTCCTCCCGGCCGGGCTGCCAGAGGTGCCGGGGATCGGCATCGACGCGCACTATGTCCCCGGGGCGGCCGAGGCGGACGTCGGCGGGGACTGGTACGACGTCTTCGAGCTTGCGGACGGGCGGATCGCGCTGTCGGTCGGTGACGTCGTCGGCCGCGGACTCCAGGCCGCGGCGGTGATGGGGCAGGCGCGCCAAGCGATCCGCACGGTCGCCTGGGAGGACCACACTCCCGCGAGCGTGCTCCACCGCGCGGGGCGCGTGCTCACGCTGGCCTACAAGGGCGAGACGATGGCCACCGCCGTCTTCGGCGTGCTCGATCCCGTCGCGCTCACCATCACGTACGCGTGCGCCGGCCATCCGGCGCCGCTGCTCGGAACGCCGGACGGGCGCGTCGAGACGCTGCCCGCCGGCGGGGTGCCGCTCGGCATCGAGCACGGCGGCGCGCCGCCGGTCTGGACCATTCCGCTGCCGCGGGGATCCAGGCTCGTGCTCTACACCGACGGCCTCATCCTGTCCACGCGGGACCCCGCGCAAGGCGAGGCCGCGCTCGCGGCGGCGATCCGGGCCGAGCTCCAGGATCCGTCGCCGGACCCCGCCGCCCGGATCGCCGCCGCGATGCTCGGGCACCGCCAGCTGCGCGACGACGTGGCGGTCCTGGTCGTCTCGGCGGCACCGGCGCCCCTCGACGAGCTGGCGATGACGGTGCCCGCGCACCCGCTGAGCCTCGCCCTGGTGCGGCGCAGCTTCAGGCGCCTCGCCCGCGATCTCGGGCTGTCGCCGGACCGCACCTTCGCCCTGCAGGTGGCGCTCGGCGAGGCCCTGAACAACGCGATCGAGCACGCGTACGGGCCCGGCACCGGGACGATCGAGGTCCGGGCGTGGCGCGAGCGCGGCTCGCTCATCATCGAGGTCGAGGACTACGGCCGCTGGCGCCCCGAGCGGGTGGAGGGCCGCGGCTACGGCCTCGTGATCATGCGCGCGCTGGCCGACGCGGTCGACGTCGCCCATAGGCTCTCCCGCACGGTGGTCAGGCTGTCCGCGGCCCTCCCCGAGGCCTCAGGATCGCCGGAGCCCTCCGTCCCGCCGCTCACCGCGGTGCCGGCTGCCTCCCGGGGGCAGTTCGATGTCCGGGTGCTGGACGGCGTGCCGGTCGTGGACGTGCGCGGCGACGTCGACCTGGCGAACGCGGCCGAGATGGCGCGGACGCTCGACCGCGCGGCCCAGACCGATCACCGCGCGATCGTCGTCGCCCTCGGCGGCGCCGCGTACTTCGACAGCCAGGCGATCCACGTGCTGTTCCGCTTCGGCGGGCGGCTCTTCGTCGACCAGCGGCGCCTGCTCCTCGTGACGCCGGCGGAGAGCGCGCTCTCCCGCATCCTCGCGGTCACCGGCGCCTGCGAGCGGTTCCCGGTGTTCGGCGCGTTGGAGGACGCTCTCCGCAGCGCGCTCCGGCCCTCCTAATCGGCGCGGCATCGGGCGGCGCCGGCCAGTTGGGCGAACGCGGGCCGGAGCGCGGGGTACAGGGCCCGGTACACGCCGTAGAGGTCCTCGTAGACCGCCCGGTTCCGCGCGACCGGCTCCGTCCGGGTCGCGGGCCGGAGCGTCGCCTCGCAGGCCGCCTCGACCGACGGGAACACCCCCGCGCCCACGCCGGCGAGGAGCGCCGCGCCGTACGCCGCCCCCTCCGCCACCTGCATCGTCACGACCTCCGTCCCGAGCACATCGGCGACGATCTGCCTCCAGACCGCGCTCCGTGAGCCGCCGCCGGAGAGCCTGACTTCTGTCGGGCGGAGGCCCATCTCGTGCAGGATCGCGAGCGAATCCCGCAGCCCGAACGCCACGCCCTCCATCACGGCCCGGACCAGGTGGCCGCGGCCGTGCGCCAGGCTGAGGCCCACGAACGCGCCCCGCGCGATCGGATCCGGGTACGGGGTCCGCTCCCCGCTCAGGTACGGCAGGAACACCAGATGCCCCGCGCCGGGCGGCGCCGCGCCCGCCTCCCCGGTCAGCTCGCCGTAGTCGGCCCCGGGCGCGATCGCGTCGCGCAGCCAGCGGAGCGCCCCGCCGGCCGAGAGCATGACGCCCATCACGTGCCACCGGCCGGGCACGGCGTGGCAGAACGTATGCGTCCGTGCCTGGGCGTCCATCGCCGGCCCGTCGAGCGACGCGAAGACGACCCCGGAGGTGCCGATCGTCACCGACACCGGGCCGGAGCGGACGATGCCTGTCCCCACCGCCTGCGCCGCCTGATCCCCGCCGCCCCCCGCCACCGGCGTGCCCGCGCGGAGGCCCGTCGCCGCTTCCCCGTCGCAAGCCACCACCGCGGTGAGCTCGGGGGACTCCGCGCACCCCGGCAGCCACGCCATCGGGACCTCCAGGGCGCGCAGGACCTCCTCCGACCAGGTCCTGTGTGGCACGTCCAACAGCCCGGTGCCGGAGGCGTCCGAGACCTCGGTCGCCCGCGCGCCGGTCAGGCGGAAGCGGACGTAGTCCTTGGGGAGCAGCACCGACGCCGTGCGGGCGTAGACCGCCGGCTCGTGGCGGCGGACCCACAGGATCTTCGGGGCGGTGAACCCGGGCAGCGCGGGGTTGCGCGTGATCGCGAGCAGCCGCGCGGGCCCCACCCGCCGCGTGATCTCCGCGCACTCTTCGGCCGTCCGCTGGTCGTTCCAGAGGATCGCGGGCCGCAGCACGCGGCCGGCGGCATCGAGGAGCACCAGGCTGTGCATCTGTCCGGTGAGCCCGACCGCCGCGATGTCCTGCGGCGCCGCGCCGGACCGCATGAGCGCGCCGCGGACGCTCTCCCCGGCTGCGCGCCACCACGCCTCCGGGTCCTGCTCGGCCCACCCCGGTCGCGGGACCGCGAGCGGGTAGTCCGCCGCGGCTGTCCCGCGCACGCCCCCGTCGTCCGCGACCACCACGCTGCGGGCGGCGGTCGTCGCCACCTCGATGCCCAGCAGGAGCGGCATCCTTCCTCCCCCTGCCCCGACGCGCCGGTCCCGGACCCGGCCGGGCGCCGCGAGCCTCCGTGCCGTGTTAGCCCTGCAGGATGGGAATTCCTCGTAGCGAACTCCCCCGCAGGCTCACGCTGCCGTCGCGCACGTCGCCCGAAGGACGCTTCCGCGATGCGAGTCCAGCAGGCAGGCCGCACGCCCGCGCGGGCGCCCGCCCCGTTCCACCGCGCAGTTGGCGCGAGCGCCCTGGGTTCGTACGAGGCCGCGATCTACATCGCGCTCCTCCTCGTCGTCGTCGCCGTCTCGCTCATCGCGCCCCGCTTCCTGTCTCCGGACAACCTGTTCGAGGTCGCGCGGAACTTCTCGTTCATCACGGCCGTCGGCGTCGGAGAAGCGATGGTGATCCTCACCGGCAACGGCGGGATCGACCTCTCGGTGGGATCCGTCATGGGCCTGGGCGGCGTCGTGGCGACGAAGCTGCTCGGCCTGGGCGCGGGGCTGCTGCCCGCGATCGCGGCCGGGATCGGGGCCGGATGGATCTGCGGGACGGCGAACGGCCTGCTCGTGACCCGGGCGCGCATGACGCCGCTCATCCCGACGCTGGGCATGCTCTCGATCGCCCACGGGCTCTCGCTCGTCATCACCCAGGGCTACCCCCTCACCGACCTCGGCCGGGCCGGGCCGGCGTTCGTGGCCCTTGGCGCCGGGTACGTCGGGCCTGTGCCCAACCCTGTCGTGTACATGTTCCTGGTGGTCGCCTCGGGCTGGTTCGTCCTGACGCACACGCCGCTCGGTTACAACATCTACGCCGTCGGCGGCAACGCCGAGGCGAGCCGCCTGAGCGGCATCGACGTCGACCGCGTGCGCCTCGTGGCGTTCATGGTGAGCGGCGCCCTCGCCGCGCTGTCCGGCATCCTGCTCGCGGCGCGGCTGTCCGTCGGCGACGCGACGACCGGCCAGGGCGAGGAGCTCAACGTGATCGCCGCGGCCGTGATCGGCGGGGTGAGCCTGCTCGGCGGCCAGGGATCCGTGCTCGGGCTGTTCGCCGGCGCGGCGCTCATCGGCGTCCTCCTCAACGCGATGGTGCTCACCGGCGTGCCCGCGTTCTGGCAGCAGGTGGTGATCGGGAGCACGATCATCGTGGCCGTGCTCCTGGACCGGCTGCGCCTGCGGCTGGCGCGGGCGTGACGCGCGGAGATGCGGCGGGCCGCCGGGAGGACCGCGTGAACGCCGACGCCGGCCGGCTGGTCGAACGCGCCCTGGACGCGGGCGACGGCGTCCTTCGCCTCCAACCGACGTGGGTGCCGCGCTCGTTCCTGGTGCCCGGCGGGCGGCTCAGGCTCGCGCCCTCCGACCTGTACGCGCTCGGCGCCCACCGCGGCGGCATCGACGAGCGCTGGCTCGGCTCCACGACGCCGGCGGACAACGAGGGAGCGCCGCCGGACGAGGGCCTCAGCTACGTCGTGGGGCCGGACGGCGAGCGGTTCACCCTGCGCGACGCCGTCGCCGCGGCGGGCCCCCGGCTCCTCGGCCAGCGGCTCGCGGCGGCGTACGGCGGGTGGACGGTCTTCGCGAAGTTCTTCGACAACCGCGGGCCGATCCCGCACCATCTCCATCAGCGCGCGCACCACGCCGCGCAGGTCGGCCGCGCGCCCAAGCCGGAGGCGTACTATTTCCCTCCCCAGCTCAACGCCGTGCCCCACGGGTTCCCGCTCACGTTCTTCGGGCTGGAGCCGGGGACGAGCCCCGCGGACGTGCGCCGGTGTCTTGAGCGGTGGGACGACGGGGACAACGGCATCCTCGACCTCTCGCGCGCCTACCGGCTGCGCCCCGGCACGGGGTGGCTCGTCCAGGCCGGGATCCTGCACGCCCCGGGGACGCTCGTGACCTACGAGCCGCAGTGGGCCTCGGACGTGGCCGCGATGTTCCAATCGATGGCGGACGACCGGCCGGTCCCCCGCCGCCTCCTCGTGAAGGACGTGCCCCCCGAGCGCCATCACGATCTCGACTACCTCGTCGGGCTGATCGACTGGGAGGCGACGACCGATCCCTGCTTCAAGGCGCACCACTATCTCGAGCCGGTCCCGCTGACGCCCCCGGCGGAGGGGGCGGAGGACCGGTGGGTGGTGTACGGACGGGTGGAGGGCAAGCCGCTGCTCGCGGCGCGCGAGCTGACGCTCAGGCCGGGGGCGGAGGTGGTCCTCCGCGACGGCGCCGCGTCGTGCGCGGTCGCGGTGCAGGGACGCGGCACGCTCGGGCGGCTCGCGGTCGAGGCGCCGCTCGTGATCCGCTTCGGCGAGATGACCGCCGACGAGTTCTTCATCACGGAGCCGGCCGCGCGCGAGGGAGTCCGGATCCGCAGCACCGGCGCCGAGCCGCTCGTGCTGCTGCGGTACTTCGGCCCGGAGGCGATCGACGGCGTGCCCGACATCGGGGTGCGGTAGTGCGCGATCCCGGAGGTCCGTCGCCGGCGGGGGTGGCGGGGCGTGCCCGCTCCCCGCCGGCGCGGCCGTCCTTCGGATCGGAGAGGCGGAGCAGGAGGGCGCGGCCCCGCAGGCCGCCGTGTCGCCGGGCCGAACCCGCCCGGGGAGCCCTGCGTACTAGGAGGCTGGATCGACGCGCACATCCCGAGCGAAGCGCAGAAGGAGGGAGCGGCATGCGCATCTGGCGAGGTGTGGGCTTTGCGATCGTCGTTGCGGCCGTCTCGGCGGGCCTGCTCGGCACCGCGCCCGCGAGCGGGGCCAAGCGGATGACGTTCGCGGTGGTGCCGAAGGCGATCAACAACCCGTTCTTCAACTTCGTCCGCGACGGGTGCCAGGCGGAGGCGAGCAAGCTCGGCGTGACGTGCGAGTACACCGGCCCGACCGTGACCGAGATCCAGCCGCAGATCCAGGTGCTGGAGAGCCTGATCCAGCGCCACGTGGACGGGCTCGCGATCTCCGCGGTCGACGGCAAGGCCGTCGTGCCGGTGATCAAGCGGGCGATCGCGGCCGGGATCCCGGTCGTGATGTTCGACTCGGACGCGGCGCCGGGGTCCGGGCGGCTGGCCTTCATCGGGACGAACAACTACCGCGGCGGCCTCGCGCTCGGCAAGGCGTTCGCCAGGGCCCTGCCCGGCGGCGGGAAGTACGCGATCATCACCGGCGGGCTCGGCGCGGAGAACCTCAACGAGCGGATCAAGGGCGTCCACGACGGGCTCAAGCAGGCGGGGGTGGCGGAGAAGTTCACCGAGGTCTCCGGCTCCCCGTTCCCCTGCAACGACGACATCAACCGGGCGGTGCAGTTGATCGAGCAGGCGCTCACGGCGCACCCCGACCTCAGCGGGATCGTGGCCGTGGGCGGGTGGCCGCTCTTTGCCCCGGAGGCGTACAAGCAGGCGCTGCGGCCGAAGGCGGCGGCGATGCGCGCGGGGAAGTTCGCGGTGGTCTCGTTCGATACGCTCAAGCCGGAGCTCGAGCTGCTCAAGGCCGGGTACGTGAGCACGCTCGTCGGCCAGCGGCCGTACCAGATGGGGGTGGACAGCATCCTGGCGCTGTACAACTACGTGACGAAGAAGATCAAGCCCAAGGACCCGACGGACACCGGCCTCGATATCGTCACCCAGGCGAACGTCGGGAGGTTCCTGAAGTAGGCGACGGGGCCGGCCCGGCACGCTCCCCCGGCGCGGAGCGAAGACCCGGGCGCCCCGTCTGACATCGTCGCACCCGCGATGCGCTGCCCGGAGGATGCGCCCCGGGGCCACGGGCCCCGGGGCGGCGGTCGATGACGACGCCACTCGTTGAGATGCGGCAGATCGACAAGCGCTTCGGCGCCGTCCAGGCGCTCCGCGGCGTCGACCTCACCCTCCAGCCGGGCGAGGTCCTGGGGCTCGTCGGCGACAACGCCGCCGGCAAGTCGACGCTGATGAAGATCCTCTCCGGCGCCCTGCAGCCGGACGGGGGCCAGATCCTGTTCCGGGGCGAGCCGGTGCGGTTCGCCTCCCCCGCCGAGGCCCGCCGGCGCGGCATCGAGATGGTGTACCAGGACTTCGCCCTGTGCGACAACCTCGACGTCGCCCGGAACGTCTTCCTCGGCCGGTGGCCGCTGCGCGCCTGGGGGATCGTCGACCGCGCGGCGATGCAGCGGGCGGCCGAGGCGATGCTGCGGCGGCTGCGCATCGACATCCCGGCGGTCACGCTCCGCGTGCGCGCGCTCTCGGGCGGACGCCGCCAGAGCGTGGCGATCGCCCGCGCGCTGTCGTTCGATCCCGCGGTGCTGATCCTCGACGAGCCCACGGCCAACCTCTCGCCCGGCGCGACCCAGGAGGTGCTCCGGGTCGTCGCCGGGCTGCGGGCGCACGGCGTCGGCGTGATCTTCATCAGCCACCGGCTCCAGGAAGTGTTCGAGATCGGGGACCGCGTCACGGTGCTCAAGCAGGGACGGCACGTGGCGACCTGCCGCGTGCGCGACGCCACGGAGGAGGAGGTCCTCGAGCTGATCGTGACGGGCGGCCGGCCCGGGGCGGGGGCCGGCGCCCCGCCGCCGGCCGGATGATCTACCGGGCGCTCATCCGGCCGGCGCTGTTCCGGATGGATCCGGAGCGGAGCCACGATCTCGTGCTCACCGTGCTCGACGCCGCCGGCCCGCTGTGGCGGGGCGTGCCCGGGCCCGCGGCGTGGGCGGACCCGCGGTGCGCGGCCACGGTCTGCGGGATCCCCTTCCCCACCCCGGTCGGCCTGGCCGGCGGGTTCGACAAGGCGGCGCGGGCGCTGTGGGCCTGGCCCGCGCTCGGCTTCGGCTTCGTCGAGGTGGGCACCGTGACCGCCCTGCCCCAGCCGGGCAACCCGCGGCCGCGCCTGTTCCGGCTGCCGGAGGACCAGGCGCTGATCAACCGGCTGGGGTTCAACTCGCCGGGGGCCGAGGCCGTCGCCGCGCGCCTGGCGGCGGCGCGCCGCCGCCAGGCGCGCTACCCGATCCCCCTCGGGGTCAACATCGGCAGGAGCCGGACGGTCCCGAACGAGCGCGCCGTGGCCGACTACCTGTTCTCGCTCGACCGGGTGCACCGGCACGCCGACTTCCTCGTCGTCAACGTCTCGTCGCCCAACACCCCGGGGGTGCGGAGCCTGCAGGAGCCGGCCGCGATCGCTGCGCTCCTGGACGCGCTCGCCCGGCGCAACCGCGCGCTCGGGGAGAAACCGCTGTTCGTGAAGGTGGCCCCGGATCTCGACGAGCGGGAGCTCGAGGGGATCGCCGCGGCGATCGAGGGCCGGGCGCACGGCCTCGTCGCGACGAACACGACGGTGCGCCGCGACGGGCTGCGGAGCCGCGATCGCGATGAGCCGGGCGGCCTGAGCGGCCGCCCGCTGGGGGCGCTGGCGACCCGGACGATCCGCGCGCTCTTCCGGCTGACCCGGGGACGCCTCCCGATCATCGGCGTCGGGGGCGTCTTCACCGCCGAGGACGCCTACGAGAAGATCAAGGCCGGCGCCACCCTCGTCGAAATCTACACCGGGTTCGTCTACGGCGGCCCGGCCACCCCCCGGCGCATCGTGGACGGGCTCGGGCGGCTCCTCCGCCGGGACGGCTTCGAGACGCTCGCGCAGGCCGTCGGTGCCGCGAGCCGGTGATCACCCCGCGGCGCCCCCGGCCCGCGCCTCGCGGACCGCGGCCGCGATCCGCTCCGGGGTAAACGGCATGTCGAGGTGGCGCACCCCGAGGTGGCTCAGCGCGTCCACGATCGCGTTCGCGACCGCGGGCGTCGACCCGATCGTGGCCGCCTCGCCGATGCCCTTCGCGCCGAGCGGGTTCCGGGACGTCGGGGTCACGGAGGTCCCGCGCTCCATCGGCGGCATGAGGTGCGCGGTGGGGATGCCGTACTCCGCGAGCGTGCTCGTGAGCAGTTGCCCCTGCGCGTCGTACACGACGGACTCCAGGAGCGCCTGGCTCGCGCCCTGCACGATCCCGCCGTGGACCTGGCCGTCGACGAGCAGCGGGTTGATGACGCGCCCGCAGTCGTCCACCGCGACGTAGCGGCTGATGCGCGGGGCGAACGTCTCCGGGTCGATCTCCACGACGCAGACGTGCGTGCCGAAGGGGAACGTCGTTCCCTGCGATTTGAACCGGCTCGTCGCCTCGAGGCCGGGGTCCTGTCCGTCGGGCAGGTGCTCCCCGTTGTAGGCGGCCTCCGCGACCTCGGCGATCGACACCGCGCGCGCCGGCGCGCCGCGCACCGAGACCCGGCCGTCCTCCAGGACGAGGTCCGTGCGGGCCGCCTCGAGCATGTTCGCGGCGATCCCGAGGATCTGCGCGCGCACCTCCTGGGCGGCCACGTAGATCGCCGAGCCGCCGAGCGCCATGCTGCGGCTGCCGCTCGTCCCGCCGCCGTACTGGACGAGCAGCGTATCCCCGTGCACCACGGTGACGCGCTCCGGCGGGATCGTCAGGGCGTCCGCGACGATCTGCGCGAACCCGGTGTCGTCCCCCTGGCCGTGCGCCGACGTGCCGGTGACGACGGTGGCCGTCCCGTCCTTGTTCACGCGGACGGTCCCGAGCTCCCACGGCCCGAACCCGCAGATCTCGACGTAGCTGCTGAGCCCGATGCCCACGAGCCGTCCGGCGCGCCGCGCGGCCTCCTGCTCGCGCCGCAGGCGCGGGTAGTCCGCGACGCGCAGCGCTTCCTCGAGCGCCTTCGCGTACTCGCCGCTGTCATAGCTCGCGCCGCTCGCCGCCGTGTAGGGGAACCGGTCCGGCGGGATGAAGTTGCGCCGGCGCACCTCCGCCGGGTCCACGCCCGTGGCGTCGGCCACGAGGTCCATCACCCGCTCCAGGTAGTAGGTGGCTTCGGGCCGGCCGGCGCCCCGGTAGGCGCCGGTGGGACACGTGTTGGTGTACACCGCGAGCAGCTCGCACCTCAGCGCCGGGATGTCGTACGGGCCCTGCATCATCAGCGGCGTCAGCGGCGGGACGACCGCCGTCGTGTAGAGCAGCGCCGCGCCGAGGTCGGCGAGGATCCGGCTCTTCATGGCGAGCACGCGCCCGTCGCGGTCGGCTCCCACCTCGACGTCGATGACCTGGCTGCGGCCGTGCGTCGTGGTGAGGAGGTTCTCCCGGCGGGTCTCGACCCACTTCACCGGACGGCGCAGCCGGCGGGCGAGGTGCGCGACCACGACGTCCTCGGGGTACGTGTTCAGCTTGCTGCCGAACCCCCCGCCGACGTCCGGGGTGATGACGCGGATCCGGCGCGCCTCCAGGCCGAGGACCTGGCTCAGCCCGTCCCGGATCGCGTGGGCCTCCTGGGTGGAGGTCCAGACCGTGAGGATCCCCTGTCCCGTGCTGCCGTCGTACGTCGCGAGCGTGCCCCGCGTCTCGATCGACACGGGGGCCACGCGGTGGTTCACGATGCGCTGCCGCAGGCGGACCGGGGCCCCGGCCAGCGCCGCCTCCACGTCTCCCCGCTCGACCGTGTCGGTGACGCCCACGTTGGTGCCGAGGTCCTCGTGCACGAACGGCGCCCCCGCGGCGGCCCGCTCCAGGTCGACGACCGCCGGCAGCGGCTCGTAGGCGACCTCCACCAGATCCGCGGCATCGCGCGCGGTGTACGCATCCTCCGCGACCACGACCGCGACCGGCTCGCCCGCGTAGCGCGCCGTCCCTGCCGCGAGCGGCAGGTGCGCGCCCGGCCGCATCCCGTCCACCGGGATCACGGGGAGCGGCCGCTGGATCTCCGGCAGGTCCGCGGAGGCGTACGCCGCCACCACGCGCGGGTGCGCCCGCGCGCGGCTCAGGTCCACGCGCGTGATGCGCGCGTGGCCGTGCGGGCTGCGGACGAATGCCGCGTGCAGCATCCCCGGCAGCGCGAGATCGTCGAGGAACTGGCCGTGGCCCCGGATCAGCTTGGGGTCCTCGATCCGCCTCACGCGCGCGCCGACGTACCGTGAGACCGCCATCGGATCACCCCCTGCGGGCTGCCCCGCGCCGGCGCGGCGCACGGGCGGCAGCTCCACCGAGGGGTTCGACCGGCTCTCCGCGCGCCCCTTCCCTCGCGCCGCCGCCGCTCGCCGTCCCGCCCGCGCCCCGGGGGCGGCGCGAGCAGAGAGGAACGCACCGCGCGGGCGCGAAGACCATTAGGGCGCAGGCTCTTCTGGGCTTGACAGGCGCTCCCGGCAGGCAGCACCAGGCGTTTCCCCCATCATGTCAGCGCTCGGTATGAAGGCAACGCGAGCCGTACGCACACGACGCGCCTGCGGCCGGGCACCCGCAGACCCACCCGCGGGCGTCGCCGGATGGACGATGGACAATTCTCTTTTGACAGTCGCGGACATCATGGCGGTGACCACGGTCTCCGTGGAGGCGCGCGAGACGATCGCGGTCGCCACCGAGCTGCTGCGCCGTCATCGTCTGCCCGGCGTGCCGGTCACGGAGGGCGACCGCGTCGTGGGCCTCCTGACGCCGATGCACCTCCTGCGCGAGCCCGCCTACCGCCGCGTGGCGGAAGTGATGCAGCCGGTGATCACGCCGGCGACGCGGGACCTCTCGCTGCTGCAGGTGCATGCGCTGATGGCGCACCAGGATCTGGAGGTCCTGCCGGTCGTCGAAGGCGGCCGCATCATCGGCCAGGTCTCGCTCACCGCGGTCCTCCGCGCGTACGGCCAGCAGACCGACCCGCTCACCGGGCTCCCGTGGGCGACGACCCTGCGGGCGTGGGCGTCCGCCGCGCTCGCCCGCGGCCACGAGATCGCGATCCTCTTCGTCGACCTGGACAACTTCGGGGCGGTCAACAAGGTCCTCGGCCACACGGCCGGCGATGACGTCCTGCGCGCCGCGAGCCATCTTTTGGGCAGCCTCGTCGACGTGTCCACCGACCTGCTCTGCCGCTACGGGGGCGACGAGTTCGCGATCGCGACGACGCGGCGGCAGGAGGAGGCGCGTGCGCTCGCCCAGCGCGTCCAGGAGACCGTGGTCCTCCCCGTCGAGACCGGGGGGGGCCCGCGGTACGTGACCTGCAGCGTCGGCTTCGCCGGCGGTCGCCGGGTCGAGGGCCGCGCGCCCTCCCACATCGCGGCCACCGTCGAGGACCTGCTGGCTCTCGCCAGCCGCGCCAGCACCGCGGCGAAGGAGGCCGCGGACCGGGCACCGCAGCGCCGCGGCTGGATGGAGGCGCGCGCCGCGGCGGCGCGCGCGGCCGCGTTTGCGCCGGGGGTGCCGGCCCCGGAGCCCCGGGCGCTGCCGGTCGAAGCCCGGCTGCGCCTCATCGAGGTTGCCGTGCGCGACGAACCGGCCGGGTGCACGAGCACCGTCACCCTGGGGATCGGCGCTCGCGAGACCACCGGACGGGCGTCGGGCCCGCTGCGCGAGCGCGGCGCGCTGTTCCTGGTGGCGCAGGCCACGCTCGCGTCCATCGCCCGGTACCTCGGGGAGGGGCATGCGTATGTGATCGAGGGGCTGACGGAGCTCCCCGACGAGACCGGCAAGGTGGTGGTCGTCGCGCTGTCGGGCGGGGCCGGCGCGCCCGCGCGGCTCGTCGGCGCCGCGCGGGCGCAGGACCTCCCCCACGCGGTCGCCAAGGCCGTCCTCGACGCCCTCAACCGGGTGCTCGCGAGGCCGCTCGCGGAGCAGCTGCGGCGCGACGCCCCGCCGTGATGTCCGCCTCCCCGCCTCCGCCCCACGTCGAGATGCGGGGGGTCACCAAGCGGTTTCCCGGCGTGCTCGCCAACGACGGGGTGGACCTGCAGGTGGCCCCCGGCGAGATCCACGCGCTGCTCGGGGAGAACGGGGCCGGCAAGTCCACGCTGATGAAGATCCTCTACGGGTTCTACCGGCCGGACGCGGGCGAGATCCGGATCCGCGGCGCCCCGCGCCGCTTCCGCACGCCCCGGGACGCGGTGCGCTGCGGCATCGGCATGGTGTTCCAGCAGTTCATGCTCGTCCCGTCCCTCTCGGTCGCCGAGAACGTCCTCCTGAGCCTCCCCGGGGCCGGCTGGAGGATCGACGAGCCCAAGGCGGTCAGGGAGCTCGCCGCGCAGGCGGCGCGCTACGGGCTCGCGGTCGACCCCCGCGCGCGCGTCTGGCAGCTCGGCGTGGGGGAGCAGCAGCGCGTCGAGATCCTCAAGCTGCTCGCGCGCGGCGCGGACGTGATGATCCTCGACGAGCCGACGTCCGTGCTCACGCCGCAGGAGGCGCAGGCCCTCTTCGCGACGCTGCGGCGCCTCGCGGCGGAGGGCCGGGCGCTCATCCTGATCACGCACAAGCTCCACGAGGTGGCGGCGGTGGCCGACCGCGTGACCGTGCTCCGCCACGGCCGGCGCGTCGGCACGGTGCCCGCGCGCGGGACCCCTCCCGTCGAGCTCGCGCGGATGATGGTCGGCCGCGAGACGCTGGAGCGCGTCGTGCGGGAGCCCGCGGCGCCCGGCGAGGAAGCGCTGGGGATCGCCGACCTGTGGGTGATGGGCGACCGGGGCGTGCCGGCGGTGCGGGGCGTGTCGCTGAGCGCGCGCGCGGGGGAGATCGTCGGGGTGGCCGGCGTCGCCGGCAACGGCCAGCGCGAGCTCGGCGAGGCCGTCGCCGGGCTCCGCCGTCCCCTCCGGGGGCGCGTCCGCCTCGCCGGCCGGGACGTCACCGGCGCGTCGCCGCTCGAGATGATCGCCGGCGGCCTCAGCCACATCCCCGAGGACCGGATGGGCACGGGCGTGGCGCCCCGCCTCAGCGTGGCCGACAACCTGACGCTCAAGAGCTACCGGGACGCGCGCTTCGGCCGGGGCCCGTTCCTCGATCCGCGGGCGGTCGCGGCGCACGCGCGGGAGCTGGCCGCGGCGTTCGACATCCGCGCCGCCGGGGTGGACGCCCCGGCGGGCACGCTGTCGGGCGGGAACCTCCAGCGGCTGATCCTGGCCCGCGAGATCTCAGCCCGGCCGCGCGCGATCCTGGCGTTCCATCCCACGCGCGGCCTGGACGTCGGCGCCACCGAGGCGGTCCACCGCCTCCTGCTCGATCAGCGCCGCGCCGGCGCGGCGGTCCTCCTGATCTCCGAGGACCTCGACGAGATCCTGCTCCTCGCGGACCGGATCGCGGTGCTGTCGGGCGGCGAGCTCGCGGCGGTCGTGAGCGCCGGCGAGGCCAGCGTCGAGGAGATCGGCCTGATGATGGGCGGGAGCCGGAGGGCCGCCTCGTGATCCGCCTCGAGCGGCGCGCCTCTCCCGCTCCGTGGGCGGCCGGCGCGGTCCCGGTGGTCGCGATCCTGGCCGGGCTCGCCGCCGGCGCGGGGCTGTTCGCGTTGGCCGGGGTGAGCCCGCTCGCCGCCTACGCCGGCCTGCTCAGCGATCCGTTCGGCAGCGTGTTCGGGTGGAGCGAGACCACCGTCAAGGCCATCCCCCTGATCCTCACCGGCCTCGCCGTGCTGCTGCCCGCCCGGATGCGCCTGTGGAACATCGGCGCCGAAGGCCAGCTCCAGTGCGGCGCGATCGCCGCCACGTGGGTAGCGCTGTGGACGCCCCTCGGCCGCACCGCGGGCGCGGTCCCGGCGCTGCTGGTCGCCGGCATGGCCGCGGGGGCCGTGTGGTGCCTCGTCCCCGCGGCGCTGCGGGCGTGGCTCGCCGTCAACGAGACGATCACGACGCTGCTGATGAACTACATCGCCGTCCTGCTCGTCAGCTTCCTCATCTACGGATCGTGGAAGGACCCCCAGAGCCTCGGGTTCCCGCTCTCGCCGCCGTTTCCGGCGGCCTCGCGGCTGTGGGTGCTCCTCCCGGGCACGCGCGTGCACGCGGGGCTCCTCCTCGCGCTCGCCGCATCCGCCGCCGTCTGGCTCATCCTCGCGCGCACCCGGTGGGGGTTCGAGATCCGCGTCATCGGGGACAATCCGCAGGCCGCCCGCTACGCCGGGATCAGCCTGGCGCGCAACATCGTGCTCACGATGGGCCTCGCGGGCGCCCTCGCCGGGCTGGCCGGCGCCGGCGAGGCCTCGGCGATCGCCGGCCGGTTGCAGCAGGGGCTGTCCCCGGGGTACGGCTACACCGGGATCATCGTCGCCTGGCTGGCCCGGCTCAACCCGCTCGGGGCGGTGCTGGTCGCGTTCCTCCTGGGCGCCTTGTTCCTGGGCGGCGACGGCCTGCAGATCTCCCTCGGCCTGCCGATCGCCGTCGTGAACATGCTGCAGGGGCTCGTCTTCTTCTGCGTGCTCGGCGGCGAGGCGCTGGCGGGCTACCGGCTCGTCCTGGGGCGCGGCCGCGTCGCCGCACCGGGCCCCGCCCTCCAGGAGCCGCCGTAGCCATGTTCGCGCTCGCGGTGCTCGCGGCCGCCGTGCGGGCGGGGACGCCCGTGCTCCTGGCCACGCTCGGCGAGTTGTTCGCCGAGCGCTCGGGGATCCTCAACCTCGGGGTCGAGGGCATGATGCTCGTCGGCGCGCTCGCGGGGTTCGTGGCGACCGTCCAGACCGGCAACCCGTGGCTCGGCGCACTCGCCGCCGGCGCGGCCGGCGGCGGCCTCAGCCTGATCCACGCGGTGCTCTGCATCACGCTCCGGGCGAACCAGGTGGCGAGCGGCCTCGCGCTCACGATCTTCGGCACCGGGCTGTCGGCCGCTCTCGGGCGGAAGTTCGTCGGCGTCCCGGCCTCCGGGTTCCCCCCGGAGCCGGTCCCCGGGCTCGCCCGGATCCCGGTGCTCGGCGCGGTGCTGTTCCAGCACGACCCGCTCGTCTACCTGAGCTACCTCCTCGTGCCGGCCGCGTGGTTCGCGCTGTACCGGACGCGCTGGGGCCTCGAGGTCCGGGCGGTCGGCGAGCACCCGGAGGCGGCGGATGCGGCGGGCACGAGCGTCGCGGGCGTCCGGTACGTCTGCGTGGCGATCGGCGGCGTGCTGGCCGGGCTCGGCGGCGCGTTCCTCTCCACCGCGTACACCGGCATGTGGATCGAGAACATGACGGCCGGTCGAGGATGGATCGCGGTCGCGCTCGTGATCTTCGCCACGTGGGATCCGCTGCGCGCCGCGGCCGGGGCGTACCTGTTTGGCGGGGTGAACGCGCTCCAGCTCAACCTGCAGGCGGCCGGGGCGCGGCTGCCGGTGTATCTGCTGCTGATGACCCCGTACGTGTTTACGATCCTGGTGTTGGTCTTCGCGACGCGGGAGACCGCCCGGAAGCGCCTCGGCGCCCCCGCAGCGCTGAGCGTGCCCTACACGCGGTCAGGATGACCGCGGAGGCGGGCTCGGCGGTCGTCGGCTGGGCGCGGCCGCCGGGTCCCACCCCTCCCACGATGCGATCACGCGTCGCACCCGCCGCGGGAGACGACCGCCTCGCAGGGCGAGGCGTCGAGGATCTCGACGCTGCCGGCCTGCGCAAAGGGCTGCATGAAGCGGCCGACGCTGTCGCGGTCCGGCGCGTCCACGATCAGGTACATCGTGTGCGCGTTGTTGACGACCGCCTCGCCATGGATCGTGAGGCCGTGCTGCCTCGCGTTGGCCGCGGAGAGGTGCTGGAGGAGCTGCGCGGCCATCTGCGGGTTGCGGGCCGGGCACCGGGTGGCTTCGTGCCGGTGCTGGACGACGAACAGGCTCATCGTGGGTCCCCCCTTCGGTGAGGTGTGACTGCGCCGATCGCGCTCGCCCGGCCGGCGCGGCACGCCGGAGAGGCACCGCCCTGCCCCCCAAGTCTACCACGGGCCGGACGTCCGCGGCAGGCGGGACGCGCCGCTCAGGCGACCGCGCGCATCGCCGCCTCCACGCCGGCGCGCGGCGGCAGGCGCAGGCCCGCGTCCCGGAGGACGTCCTCGAAAGCCGCCAGGAAGTGGAGGACGTGGCGCAGTTCGGCGTTGGACGCCAGAAACCCGACCCGCCACGCCCGGCCCCGCAGCCGGCCGAACGCGCCCATGATCTCGATGTCGTGCTCGCGCAGCAGCGCCTCCCGGATCCCGGCCTCGGAGATCCCCTCCGGCACCTCGACGATCGCGAGCATCGGCAACCGGTGCGCGGGATCGCCGAACAGCCGCAGGCCCATCGCCTCGAGCCCCGCGTGCAGCGCGGCGCCCGCGCGCCGGTGGCGGGCCCACCGCGCCTCGAGCCCCTCCTCGTGGATCAACCGCAGCGCCTCGCGGAGGCCGTAGGTGAGGCTCGTGGGCAGCGTGTGGTGGTTGAGGCGGTCCGGCCCCCAGTAGGCCTGGAGCTGGCCCAGGTCCAGGTAGTTGCTCTGGACCGGCCGGCGGCGCCCGAGGATCATCCGCTCCACCTCCGCCGTGTACGTGAGCGGCGCCATCCCGGAGGGGCAGCCGAGGCACTTCTGCGTGCCGGCGACGCAGACGTCCAATCCCCACCGGTCGGTCTCGACCGGCACGCCGCCGAGGGTGAGCACCGCGTCGACGACCACGACCGCGCCGACCTCGTGCGCGATCTGCACGAGGTCGGGCAGCGGCTGCAGCACGCCGGTGGACGTATCGCCGTGCACGAGGGCCACGGCCTTGGGCCGCGCGCGGGAGGCCGCCGCGCGGAGCGCATCCGGGTCGATCAGCCGTCCCCACTCGGTCTCGACCCGGGTGACCTCGGCGCCGCACCGCGTCGCGATCTCGGCGAGCAGCTCCCCGAACCGGCCGGCCACGCCGACCACGGCCCGATCCCCCGGCTCCAGGATGCTGCAGAGCGCGGCCTCGAGCCCCGCGCGCGAGGTGCCGGAGACCGGGAACGCCCGCCGGTTGTCCGTCCGGAAGACGAACCGGCAGAGGTCGCTCACCTCGTTCATGATCGCGGTGAACTCCGGATCGAACTGGCCGAGGAGCGGCAGGCCGAGCGCCCGCAGGACGCGCGGATCCGGGTTCGTCGGCCCCGTGCCGAACAGCAGGCGCGGCGAGGGGTTCAGCTCCCCGTACCGCCGCGTGTCCTCTCCCATGGCCGCGGGTCCTCCCCGGCGCCCTCGTGCGCCGGCTCTTGGAGCAGCTCGTGTTGCCCGGTCGCCAGGCCGTGTGCCCAGGGGACCGGCTCCGGGCCGCTCCCCTGGGGCGGCGGGGGCGGCGGCGCCACGGGAGCGACCGGCGGCGCGAGCCCCGCGAGGTCGTCCGGCCGCACCGGCACCCGGTTGAGCTCGCGCCCCGTGGCATCCCGCAGCGCGGCGACGATCGCCGCGGTCGCGACGATCGTCGCCGGCTCGCCGACGCCCTTCGCCCCGTACGGCGCCCCCGGCTCGGGCTCCTCGACGAGGGCCGAGACGACCGGCGGCATGTCGGCGATCGTCGGGATGAGGTAGTCGGTGAACGAGGCGTTGCGGATGCGGCCGTCGCGGAGCTGGAGCTCCTCCATGAGCGCGAGCCCGAGGCCCTGCGCGGTCCCGCCCTCGATCTGCCCCTGCACGCTCTGCGGGTGAAGGGCGCGGCCCACGTCCTGCGCCGCGGCGATCTGCACCACCCGCACCAGGCCCAGCTCCTCGTCGACCTCGACCACGGCACGCTCGGCCGCGAACGCGAACGCGGCGTGCGGCTCGCCCTGCCCGCGCGCGTCGAGCGGCCGCGTCGGCCGGTGGTGGTAGACGCGCTCCGCCTCGACCGGTTCGTCGAGGAACGCCGCGATCGGGCCGACCGGCTCCCCATCGAGGAGGACGAGCCCGCCGGCGAGGCGGAGCTCGCCCCGGGGGCGCGCCAGGCTCCGGCGCACCCGCGCGAAGAGCGCCTCGCGGACCGCCGCGCACGCCGCCTGCACCGCGCCGCCCGACATCATCGTCTGGCGCGAGGCCGAGGTCGAGCCCGCCGACCCGACGCCGGTGTCCGGCGGGAGGATCGCCACCCGCTCGACGCCGAGCTCGGTGCGCGCGATCTGGGCGAGGATCGTGTGGATGCCCTGCCCCACCTCCGCCGCGGCGCTTCGCACCTCGGCGATCGGCCCGGCGGCGTCCGCGCGGAGGCGCACGCGCGCCGCGGACGCGTCGTCGAACCCCTCGCTGTAAGCGATGTTCTTGTAGCCCACGGCGAAGCCGACGCCGCGGCGGAGCCGCTCGCCGCGCGAGACGTTGCCGCAGCCGCCGGGATACGCCCGCGGGTCCCCGCGGCCCGCCGGGGGCGCCTCCGGCGGCAGCGGGAGCGCCGCGCAGCGCCGGATCACCGCGGCGACCGGCGCGCTGCCCCGGACGACCTGTCCCGTGGGCAGCACCGAGCTGGTGCGCAGCGCGTTGCGGAGGCGCAGCTCCACCGGATCGCGTCCGAGGGCGCGCGCGAGCCGGTCCATCTGCGCCTCGTGCGCGAAGCACACCTGCACCGCGCCGAACCCCCGCATCGCGCCGCAGGGCGGGTTGTGCGTGTACACGGCGGTGCCGTCCACGAGCGCGTTCGGGACCTCGTACGGGCCGCACGCAAACGTGGAGGCGTTGCCGATCACCGCGGCCGACGACGAGGCGTACGCGCCGCCGTCCACGAGGATCCGCGCCCGGACGCAGACGAGCGTCCCGTCGCGCCGCGCGCCGTGCCGCATCCAGATGCGGGCCGGGTGCCGGTGCACGTGCCCGAGGAACGACTCCTCGCGGCCGTAGGCGATCTTGACCGGCCGGCCGGTGCGCAGCGCGAGCAGGCTCGCGTGGATCTGCATGCTGAGGTCTTCCCGCGCGCCGAAGGCGCCCCCGACGCCCGCGAGGTGCAGCCGGACCTTGTGCGCGGGCAGCCCGAGGCACGGCGCGATCTGCTGCCGGTCGACGTGGAGCCACTGCGTCGCGACGTAGAGATCCACGCCGCCGTCCGGGGCCGGGATCGCGAGCCCCGCCTCCGGCCCGAGCGGCGCCTGGTCCTGCACGGCGGTCTCGTAGTACCCCTCGACCCACACGTCGGCCGGCGCGTCCGGGTCGCCGTGCACGATGTGCACGTGGCGCAGCACGTTCCCGAAGTCGTGCACGCGCGGGGCGTCGGCGCGGAGGGCCTGCGCCATGTCCGTGACCGCGGGGAGGACCTCGTAGTCGACCACGATGCGCTCGCCCGCCCGCCGGGCGGTCTCGGGGTCCTCGGCGGCGCCGATCGCGACGGGCTCGCCGGCGTAGCGCACCCGGTCCCACGCGAGCACGGGCTGGTCCGCGAACTCGAGCCCGTACGTCTTGCGGCCCGGGACGTCGCCGGCGAGCAGCACGGCGCGCACACCCGGGTGCGCGAGCGCGCCGGAGACGTCGATCGACCGGATCCGCGCATGGGGATGCGGGCTGCGCACCGTGAAGCCCCAGAGCATGTCCTCGGCCCACAGGTCGCTCGCGAACAGGAACGTCCCCTTCGCCTTGGGCACCGCGTCCACGCGGGGGACGCTCTCGCCGATCCCGCCCCGGGTGACCGGGAGCGTGCGGACGCTCATCGCGCCTCGCTCCACTCCCGGATCCGGCGGGCCACCCGGCGGCCGGTCGCGGCGATCTCGTCCTCGTCGGCGGTCACCAGGCGCCCGCGGCGCACGACGGGCCGGCCGTCGACGAGGAGGTGGCGCACCCGCTGCGGGGCGCAGTGGACGAGCGCCGCGACGGGATCGGCCTCGGCCCCGGCGAAGGCGAGCCCGTCGGCGGGGAACAGCGCCACGTCGGCCCGCCGGCCCGGCTCGAGCGCGCCGATGTCCTGGCGCCCCAGGCACGTCGCCCCGCCGCGCGTGGCGATCCACAGCGCGTCCCGCGCGCTCATCTCCGCGGCGCCGCGCCGGCGGGCGACGAGCATCGCGAGGCGCGCCTCCGCGAGGAGGTGGCCGCTGTCGTTCGACGCGGAGCCGTCCACGGCCAGGCCGAGGGGCACGCCGGCGCGGCGCAGGGCGGCGGCCGGCGCGATCCCCGACCCGAGGCGAAGGTTGCTCGTCGGACACCACGCCACCGCCGCGCCGCTGCGGGCGAGGCGCTCGAGGTCGCCGTGCGCCTCGGACAGGTGGACGCAGTGGGCCAGCCAGACGTCCGGCCCCAGCCAGCCGAGGTCGTCGAGCAGCTCGAGCGGCCGGCGTCCGTACGTCGCGAGGCAGTACGCGTCCTCGTCCCGCGTCTCCGCGAGGTGCGTGTGCAGCCGCACGCCGAGCCGGCGGGCGAGCGAGGCGGCGGCGCGCATCAGCCCTTCGCTTGCGGAGAACGGCGAGCAGGGCGCGACCCCGAGCCGCACCATCGCGCCCGGCGCGGGGTCGTGGAACCGGCGGACCGCCGCCTCCGTCTCGGACAGGATCGCCTCGGGATCCTCCACGATCGCGTCGGGCGGCAGCCCGCCCCGCGATGCGCCCCGGTCCATCGAGCCCCGCGTGGGGTGGAAGCGGAGCCCGACCTCGCGCGCCGCCTCCACCTCCGCCCCCAGGAGCGCGAGGCTGTCCGTGCCCCGCGGGAACAGGTAGTGGTGATCGACCGTCGCCGTGCACCCGGACAGCGCGAGCTCCGCGAGCGCCACGCGGGCGGCGGCGTGCGTCCACTCCGCGTCCACGGCGGCCCACAGCGGGTACAGCGCCCGGAGCCACTCGAACAGCCCTCGATCCTGGGCCCGCACGCGCGTCAGCGCCTGGTAGAGGTGATGGTGCGTGTTGACGAGCCCCGGCAGCGCCACGCTTCCCGCGCCGTCGATCCGCGCAGCCCCCTCCGCGCCGGGCGGCGTGCCGCGGCCCACCCAGGCGATCGTGCCGCCCTCGACGAGGATCGAGCCGCCGGGGATCTCGGTGCCGCGGTCGTCCATCGTGGCGACGACGTCGCACCGGTCGATCAGGATCCGGCTCACGGGGAGCTCCCGCCGAGCTTGGACGCGGCGAGCCGGACCGCGTCGAGGATCTTCTGGTAGCCGGTACAGCGGCACAGGTTGCCGGACAGCGCCTCGCGGATCCTGGGCTCGTCGGGGTCCGGGTCGCGGCTCAGCAGGTCGACCACGGCGACGACGAACCCCGGCGTGCAGAACCCGCACTGCACCGCCCCGGCCTCGACGAACGCCCGCTGCACGGGGTGCAGGTCCTCTCCGGTCGTCAGGCCTTCGACCGTGCGCACCTCCCTGCCATCCGCCTGGGCGGCGAGCACGAGGCAGGCGCAGACGAGCTCGCCGTCCAGCCACACAGAACAGGAGCCGCACTCGCCCTGCTCGCACGCGTTCTTGGAGCCGCACAGGCCGAGCGCGTCGCGCAGCAGCGCGAGCAGGCTCGCCCCGGGCCAGACCTCGGCCGTCCGCCACGCCCCGTTGACGCGCACCCGCACGCGCATCCTACGCCCGGCCTCCCGCCCGCCGGTCCTCCAGGGCCCAGCGGAGCGCGCGCCGCGCGAGCGCCGCGCAGGCGTGGCGCCGGTACGCGGCGGTGCCGCGCACGTCGTCGATCGGCCGCGCCGCGCCGGCGACGCGCTGGGCCCATTCCTCGATCTCCCGCGGCGCGGGGAGCGCCGCGGGGTCGTCCCACGTGCCGGCCCGGGCCATCGCCTCCGCGGCGTACGCCTCGGCGTCCGGGGCGCGCAGCACGGTAGGGCCGACCGATCCGAGCGCCACGCGCACCGCCCGCTGCTCCTCGTCGAGGACGAGGCAGAGGCTCGCGATCGCGATGACCATCGCGTTTCTCGTCCCCACCTTGCTGAACGACCCCGGCCCGCGCGCGATCCGCCAGCGGGCGCCGAGGATCAGGCCGTCGGGGGGAAGCGCGGTCTGCTTCGGGCCGACGAGGAACTGCGCCCACGGAAGGGCGCGCGCCCCGTCCCGGGTCGCCACCACGATCTCCGCGTCGTACGCCGCGAGCACCGGCAGCGCGTCGCCGGCCGGGGACGCCGTGCCGAGGTTCCCGCCGACGGTGCCGCGGTTGCGGATCTGCGGCGACCCGACGGCGCGGGACGCCTGCGCGAGCGGCACGCACTCCGGGAGCTCGGCGATGACCCGCGTGTAGCTCACCCCGGCTCCGAGGAAGACGGCACCGTCCTCGCGCCCGCAGCGGCGCAGCTCCGCGAGGCGCGAGACGTCGAGCAGCGCGCGCGGCCGCCGGCGGTTGAGGTTCAGCTCCACCATGAGGTCCGTGCCGCCGGCGATCGGGACGGCATCGGGCCGCGCGGCCTTGATCTCGAGCGCCTCGTCTAGCGTGCGGGGGACGAAGACGTCCATCGTGCCCTCTTCCGGGATGCGGCGCCTGCCTGGCGCGTGCTCCTTGTACGTGTCCGCGTCCCCGCAGTCCTCCCCGCGCGTCCGGCCTCGGGGCGAGGGCGCCGCGCCGGCTGCGGGACGGGCTCAGGGGCCGGCGGGACCGGCCTCGCCGCCTTCGGCCGGCACGCGCTCGCGCAGCAGGTCCGCGCGCACCTGCGCGACCGACGCCGGCACCGGCCACAGGGAGATCTTCCGCCGGGGCGGCTCCCGGAGGAGCCCCGCCAGCTCGTCGAGCCGCATCACCGTCACGTCGCGGCCGATCGTGACGAAGAAGAGCGGGCCGCCTTGGCCGAGGAGCGCCGGCAGCCGACGCCAGAGCTGCCGCAGCGCGAGCGCGTAGGCGGACACCCGGGTGCCCTCCGCCCGCAGGTCGGCCAGCCACGCGAGCGCGATCACGTCCTCGGCGCTCCACTCGTGCCTGAGCCCGGTCTGCGTCCCCCGCCTCACCGATGGCGTCACGAGCCCCCTCTCCACCCATCGCTCGACGGTCTGCTTCGGAAGGTGCATCCCCACGAGGCGACCCACCGCCCGTACGACGTCGCCGGTCTGAAATCCAGCCACCGCCTCACCCCTCGCTCATCGGTCTGCCGGCGCGCCTCCGCAGCAGCGGGCCGGTCCGCCTGCTCGCGCGCACGGCCGCGTGGCGCCGCCGCCGGTCGCGCGATCCGTCCCCCTCTCGCCACCCCCGTTTGCCGGCCCGCGGGCCGGCGAAGACCCGCCGCCTCGCCGCACGCCCCGGCCCGGGCCGCACGGGCCTCGCGCGCGGGCGTTTAGTCTCACGGATGAATCTCGATGCGGCCGCGCGCGGCGGCGCGCGCCGGGCGGACAAAGCCTCATAGACGAGACTATACCACTTGCCGCCGACTTGGGGTATCATTGGAGCGGGCCGCCGGACAGCCGGCGGTTCCGGTCTCAATAGAATCTTTCTACTGTGGGGGCGCCGGTGCGACCGATCTGGAGGGGGTACATCAGCTTCGGGCTCGTCACGATCCCGGTCAAGCTCTACGCCGCGACCGAGCAGAAGGACGTGCGGTTCCGGCTGCTGCACCGCACCTGTCTTTCCCCGATCAAGAACCAGCGATTCTGTCCCCACCACGAGCAGGTCATCGACTGGCACGACGTGGTGCGCGGGTACGAGGTGAGCAAGGGCCGGTTCGTGACGGTGACGGACGAGGAGCTGGACCAGGTCCCGATCGACACGACTGGCAACGTCAACATCGCGGGGTTCGTGGAGCTCGCCGAGATCGACCCCGTCTACTACGAGCGCGCGTACTACGTCGCGCCGGACGACGGGGGGGCGAAGGCGTTCCTCCTGCTGCAGCAGGCGCTGCGGGAGACCGGCCGCGTCGCGCTGGGCAAGGTCGTGCTGCGGGAAAAGGAGCACCTCGTCACGATCCGCCCCTACCAGGACGCCATGGTGATGAACACCCTCTACTACGCGGACGAGGTACGCGCGCTGTCCGGCCTCGACGAGGTCCCGGTCAAAGCCGAGGTGCACCCGAACGAGCGGACGATGGCGGTCCAGCTCGTGAACAACCTCGCGACGGAGTTCCACGCCGAGGCGTTTCGCGACCGGTACCGCGAGGCGCTCCTCGAGATGATCAAAGCCAAGGCCGCCGGCGAGCCCGTGGAGGCTCCTCCGCCCGCGGCCCCGGGGAAGGTCGTGGACCTCATGGACGCGCTGCGGCGCAGCGTGGAGATGGCACAACGCAAGCGGGGCGAGGCGACCCCGGACGCCGGCAGGGCGCCCCGGCGGCGCCGGCAGGCCGCGGCCGGGGGGCTGCGCGAGCGGCCGCGGTAGAGCCTTGGGCGCGAGGTCCCCGGCGCGCCGCCGCTACCGCTTGAGGACCAGCCCGATCACGCCGTACGGGGGCCGGGGATCCGCGTAGACGGTGCGCCCCGCCTCCCCCGGCGACGCGCACGCGGCGTCCCACGTGCGGTTCTCCGCCTCGAACGACACCTCGACGATGCTGGGGCAGCGCGCGAGGATCCGCTGGCCCATCTCGTGCACGAGGTGCTGGATCGAGCGCGAGGGGAACTCGTCGAACGTGGCCGCCGCAAGACCGCGCACCTGCTCGCTCGGCACGCGCTCGTCGAAGCTCCGGTGGCGCCAGTACACGTTCAGGTGGACGAACAGAGGCCGGTCGTGCGTCTCCGGCAGCGTCGTGTACCGGTCCCGCACGAACCCGGCGAACGAGCTGCCGGTCACCTTGATGAGGCGCAGGCCCTCGCGGCCGCAGCGGTGGTCGAGGATCCCGTCCGTGCCCATCACGAGGTCGATCGCCCCGTAATCGGCGCGCGCCCGGCTGTAGAGCACCGTGCCCTCGCGGACGAACGGCACCTCCCGGGCGCGCAGCCGGATCCGCTCGATGTGGGGGTACGTCGCCAGGAAGCGGCGCCCTACCACCGCGCCGAACTCCTCCAGCGACTCGCCATCGTACTCCAGCGCCATCGCGTGGATGAAGTTCTTCATCGAGTCGGTCGCCACGATGGGCGCGTTGTCGCCCTCGGTCCACGCGGGGCGCAGGCGGTCGCCGGAGGCGTCGATCGCGACCTCCCCGGCGAAGAGCCGGTGGCGGCCGTCCACCCGGTAGAACCGGACCGCGGCCTTGCCGTAGTGGATCCTCATCCGTCCCCCGTCCCCCCGCGCCGGTAACGGTCGCGCGCGATCGCGACGAGCTCGGCCAGTCCGGTCCGGAGCTCCTCCTCGCGGGTGCGCCGGAGGCGCTCGCGCAGCACGCGGAGGATCGCGGACCGGGGCCGCCGGTTCACGAACACCACGAAGCGGAAGCCGAAGCGATCCTCGTAGAGCCGGTTGAGCCGGGCCAGCTCGGCCAGCACCGCCGGGTCCTGCTCCGTCCCCTGTTCCCTCGCCGAGGCCGGCGACGCCGCCGGCTCGCCGATGCGGGGATGAGCGCCGAGCGCCTCCACGAGCTCCTCTTCGGGGACCTCGCGCCACAGGCCCGCGGGGTCGCCCAGCGGATCCTCGCGCCGGGCGAGCCGCTCCACCAGGCGGGTCCTCCCCTCGAAGAGGCGCGCGAGCGCGTCGGCGCTCAGCTTCCGCGGTAGATCGTGCATGCGTACGGCGAGACGAGCAGCGGGATGTGGTAGTGCCGCCCGGCGTCGGCGACCGGGAGCTCCACCTCGAGCCGCGAGATGAGCCGGGACGGCACGTGGAACACCAGGCGGTACGTCCCCGCGGCGAGCGGGCCCCGCACGAGGTCGGGGATCCGGCCGTCGGCGTCGGTCTCCTGGGACGACAGCAGCGCGCCGTCGCGGTACAGCTCCACCCGGACGCCCGCGGCCGGCGCGCCGCGCTGCGTGTCCAGGACGTGCGTGGAGATCGAGGGATGCGATGCGCGCACGGGTCTCACCCGGCCGCGTGACCGGTCCCCGTCTCTGTACGTGCCCGCGCTCGGCCACTCCTCCCGGGAGGACCCGGTGCCGTGGGCACGAATCGGTACGCAGCGCCGCCCGGGTGCGGCGGGGAGCGCACAGGTCGCTGCGGGGAGGGGTGCGGATGCGCGCGTGGGAACGCCGGCTCGGCGGACTGCTCGTCGGTCTCGCGGTCCTGGCCCTGGTCGCCGGCCCATCGCTGGGTGCCGGGGCGCCCAAGCTCAAGGTCGCGTTCGTCTACGTCGGGCCCGTGGGCGATGCGGGGTGGACCTACGAGCACGACCAGGGCCGGAAGTACCTCGAGGCCCACGACCCCCGCGTCACGACGACCGCGGTCGAGAACGTGGCGGAGGGCGCCGACTCCGAGCGCGTCTTCACCGACCTCGCGCGCAAGGGCTACCGGCTCATCGTCGGCACATCCTTCGGCTACATGGATCCGATGGTCAAGGTCGCCGGGGAGTTCCCCGCGGTGGACTTCGTGCACATCTCCGGCTTCAAGCGGGCGAAGAATCTGGCGACGGCGTTCGGCAAGATCGAGCAGCCACGGTACCTCACGGGCCTCGTCGCCGGCAAGATGACCAGGACCAATGTGATCGGCTACGTCGCGGCGCATCCGATCCCCGAGGTGATCCGCGGCATCGACGCGTTCGCGCTCGGCGTGCGGGCAACGAACCCCCGGGCCACCGTCCGCGTCGTGTGGTCCAACACCTGGTACGACCCGGCCCAGGAGAAGGAGGCCGCGGAGAGCCTGCTCAACGCCGGCGCCGACGTGATCGCGCAGCACCAGGACTCCCCCGCCGCGGTGCAGGCGGCGGCGGCACGGGGCAAGTACGCGGTCGGCTACAACTCGGACATGAGCCGCTTCGGGCCGAAGGCGTTCCTCACCGCCCCGGTGTGGCACTGGGGACCGATGTACGTGTACCTCGCGAGACAGGTCGAGGCCGGGACGTTCAAGGGCGAGGACCTGTGGTGGGGCATGGACAAGGGCGTCGTCGACATCGCGCCGCTCGGCCCGATGGTGCCGGCGTCGGTCCGCGGCCTGGTCGAGGCGAAGCGGAAGGCGATGATCGCCGGAACGTTCGACGAGTTCGCGGGACCGATCAAGGACCAGTCCGGGACGGTGAGGGTGCCGGCGGGCGGGACGCTCGACCACGCGGCCCAGCTCTCGCTCAACTGGTTCGTGCAGGGCGTCGTGGGGACGATCCCGTCGAAGTAGCGGCGGCGGGCAGGGCGCCGGCCTCGCCCGGGCCCGGTCCGCGCCCTCGGCGGAGCGCGCGTCGGTGATCGTCCTCCCCCTCCCCCGGCCGTTCAGCGTCGGCCGCACGCTCGCCTTCCTCCACACGTCCTCCCTGCGGACCCCGTACCACTTCGACCACGCGCGCCGTCTCCGCCGCCTGGTCCGGTTCGGCGGACGGGCGTCCGTCGTCGAGTTTGCGTTCGACGAGCCCGAGGCGCGCCTGCGGGCGCGCGTCCTGGGAAGCGCCGCGGGCGACGGGCGGGCGGCGGCGCTGCGCCGGCTCGCGACCCACGTGTGGAGCCTCGACGACGACCTGGCCCGCGGGTACAGGGTCCTGAGGGGCGATCCGCTGATGGCGCCCCTCGTCGGACGGTGCGCCGGGCTCCGCAACGTCCGGACGCCGGGGCTCTACGAGGCGCTCCTCACCGCGGTCCTCGGGCAGCAGATCAGCGTGGCGGCCGCGGAATCGCTCCGCCGGCGGCTGATGGAGGCGCTGGGCGATCGGAGGACGAGCGGCGGGGTCGCCTACCTCGGCTATCCCGCGCCGAGGCGCCTGCGCGCCGCGTCGCCGGGTGCCCTCCAGGCTCTCGGGTTGAGCCGCCAGAAGGCGCGCTACGTGCGGGAGATCGCCGACCGGGCGGTCGCCGACCGGCTGGATGCGGCGGCCTTCGACGGGCTCTCCGACGAGCGGGCGGTGGAGCAGCTGCGCGAGATCCCGGGGGTCGGCCGGTGGACCGCGGAGATCGCGCTGATGCGCGGGCTGGGCCGGCGGGATATCTTTCCCGCGGGAGACCTCGGGCTCGCGCTGGCCGTGCAACGGCTCCAGCGACGGGCGACGCGGCCGGAGGAGCCCGAGCTCCGCTCGCTCGCCGAGCGGTGGGCGGGATGGCGCAGCTACGCGGCCCTCTACCTCTGGTGGTCGCTGGGGATCAACGCGTAGCGCCGGACGTCCTGCTCGGTCATGGCGCACACCGGCGGCGCGCTGTCGGCTGACCGTGGCGCCGGCCCGCCGCCGCTACCTACCGCACCTCGATCGTGCCCTGCATCCCGGCCTCCCGGTGTCCCTCGATCGTGCACGCGAACGGGAAGCGGCCCCGCACCCGCGGCACGAACGCCACGGCGGCGGTGGCGCCCGGATCCAGCCGGACGACGTCGAGGCCGGGGGCGTCGATGTGGAGCCCGGCGCCGACGACGGTCACCGGCACCCGGCGCAGGTAGCCGGTCTCGAACTGATGCGCGAGCTGGCCCCGGTTGACGAACACCAGCCGCACGCCGTCGCCGGCGCGGAGGCGGACGACCGCCGGGCGGAACGCGAATTCCGACATCTCGACGCGCACCGACCGCGGGCCCTCAGCCGCCGTGCGGACGGCAGGCAGTGCCAGCAGCAGGAGGACGCAGACGGCGCGCGTCGTCCACGCGCGGCGGGGAGGCCGCCGGGTCCCGCGCAGGCTCCGGGACCCGGTCGCCCCCAGCGTTCCTGCGGTCGGCCTGGCTTCCATGTCCCGCCGGGCCCCGCGAGCGCTGCCGGGCGCGTCCGGTGGCCCTTCGAGGTGCCCGGGCAGGATCCCGTGCCTCCGGCCCGGGCACCTCGCTCAGTCGTTGTTGAACGGCGTGAGCAGCGGGTTGAACTCGGCGAACATCCCGCTCGGGTTGGGGTACCACACCCAGATGTGGAACGTCACGAGCGGCGGGTGCCAGAAGTTGAACGCGGCCCCGGTCTTCGGGTTCGTCTTGGCGCACTGCGCCTGGGAGGCGGCCGTGACGAACGAGCCGTCCGTGTAGTGGCACGCCGCGCCAAACGACCCGTACCGAGCTCCGGGGAGCGGCGGCGTCGCCGGCTTCTTGGGCCAGACCCACTCGATCGCCACGAGCTGCCACGCCTCGCCCCTGCGGACGTAGACGAGGATCGGGGGCTTGGTGACGTCGAACCCCTCGACCTTCGGGTTGAGGAAGTGGTAGCCCATGTTGGGGATCATCGTCGTGATGATCCCGTAGCCGTCGGCCTTGGCCCGCTCGAGATCCGTCGCGTACTTCGCGGTCGCCAGCCGCGCCGCCGACAGCTTGGCGACGACCCCGGGCGCCACCGTGGCCTGGGCGCCCATCTCCATCGGGGCCGCCCGGGCCGGGAGGCCGCCTCCGCCGGCCAGCACGGCGGCCAGGAACGCTACGAGACCGGCCAGTGCGATCGTGCGCATCGACTCCACCCCCTGCAGCGTTGCGTGCCGAGCACAGGGCTGCATTCGCCGCGCCTGCTCCCCGACCGCCGATCCCCGTCCCCGCGCGTCCCGAGCCGGACCGGGGGTCGACCGCCGGGCTAACTGTAGAAGTAGGGGTCGAGGACCGTGACCCGGGTGATCCGGTCGATGGGCAGCCCGTTCCGCTCCGCGGCCTTGCGGATCGCCTCCGGGCTCGGCCCGTCGTAGACGCAGAAGGTCTTCCTCTTGTCCTCGCTCACGTACGAGTGCACCCAGGTGACGCCCAGCTCGCCGTTGCGATCGACGACCTGCTGGCAGACACCCGTGCCTCGCTCGTCGCGGGGGATCTCGAGCCCCGCGGGGAACGTCCGCTCCACCATGTACCGCGGCATCGCGGCCACCTCCAGAGTCGGGTCGGGCACCCGTGCAGGACGAGTGTCCCACGCGCGGGGGGCCGCCGACATCGGGGGGATTGCCTATCTTTGCCCGGGCCGGGCCTACCTCGGGGGAAGGTATCCCAGCCTCGCGGCCTCCCGCACCGCCTCGGTCCGCGACCTGGCGCCGAGCTTTGCCAGCACCGCGGAGACGTGGTGGCCGACGGTTCTGGGCGAGACGAACAGGCGCTGCGCGATCTCCGCGTCGCGGAGGCCGGAGACCAGGAGCTTGAGGACGTCCACTTCGCGCTCGGTGAGCTGGGCCGGGTTGGCGCGCGTCGCCGGCCGCGGGCCCCGCGGCACCCCGCGCACGCCGAGCTGCCGCAGGCGCCGCGCCGCGGCCGCGGTCGCCGGCCGGGCGCCCAGCCGGTCGAACTCGGCGAGGGCGCGACGCAGGCTGTCGGGGTCGTCTGTGGCGGCGAGCGCCTGGGCCGCTTCGTACGGACAGCCCAGCTCGCTCCAGCACCGGGCCGCCTCGGCCCACCGCGCGCGAAGCTGGAGCGCAAAGGGCTCGGCGGCCGCCTCCGGAGCGTCCACGAGCCCTCCGGCGCGGCGCACGGCACAGGCCAGCTCGCCGAGGAACCAGGGATCGGGGTGCCGGAGCGCGAGCGCCAGGCCCGCCCGGGCCTCGTCCGCGGCCCTGCGGGCGTCCCCGTCGAGCCAGGCGGCTTCCGACCGCGCCGCGCGCACGGGACCGATCCGCTGAAGCTCGCCCGTCGGGAGCGCGAGGTCCAGGGCCTCGTCCAGCGGACCCCACACCTCCGGATCCCCTCGCCTCGCCCGCACGCGGCCGAGGGCCACGAGCGCCTGGATCCGGCTGACCGCTGCCCCCTGCGGATAGGCGAGCACGGAGGCTGCCACATCCGTCGCCTCGTTCCACCGTCCCTGCAGCATGAGCAGCACGGCGCGCCAGCCCATCGTGTAGATCCGCGCGGCGTCCAGATCGTGCTCGAGGCAGTACGCCACGCCCTCGTCGAGGTATCGCTCGGCGTGCGCGAGCCGGTAGCACGCCACGCAGTTGGACCCCAGGTTGGCAAGGGCGCGGGACACGTGCTCCGGGAGCCCCGCATCGAGCGACACGCGCAGGCTCTCCTCCACGTATGCCCGCCCGCGCTCGGGGTCGCGCCCCCCGCACATCAGCGCCGAGCCCAGGTTGTTCAGGGCGTGGGCGAGGATCTCGGCGTCGCCCAGCTCCCGGGCCAGCGCGATGGCCCGCTCCGCCCATCCGACCGCCTCCGCGGAGTCCCGCGCCAGCATCCGCAGCTGCGCCTGGTTGCTGTACGCCCACGCGAGTTCTCGCCCGGGTGGCAGCTGCTCGAGGACGGCGAGCGCGGCCCGGCCGGCCTCTTCGGCCTCCGCATTCCGGCCGAGGAACCAGAGCAGCCGCGACAACCAGCGAAGGTTCTCGCCCTCCTTGAGGCGGTCGTCCAGGCCCCGCCAGATCGTCAGGGCACCCTGCCGCGCCTCCAGGGCGTCGGTCAACTGGCCGGCGAGGTAACACTCGTACGAGCGGGCCTCCAGCAGCGCGGCGCGCTGCGCGGGCGGGAGGCCGTCCGCACAGCGAAGCGCGCGGGCGTACTGGGCCGCCGCCTCCCGGTGGGCCTTGAGGCGACGGGCGTGGTCGGCGGCCGCGACCGCATACCGGAGCACGGCCGCGCGGTCCCCGGCCGCCTCCGCGTGATGCGCCAGCCTCGCGGGCGCGTCCGGCGTCGCTGCCCGCCCGCGCAGGATCGCGAGGACGCGCCTGTGGAGCATCACGCCGCGCGGGGGCGCGATCGTCTGCAGCACGGCCTCCCGGGCCAGCTCGTTCCGGAAGGCCAGTCCGTCCGCCGCCGCGGACAGCACGCCCGAGGAGAGGCACGCCTCGATCGCCCGGGCGTCGCCTTCGCCGAGGATCCCCGCGAGCAGCCAGGGCTCGACCCGGGGGCCGGCGATGGCCGCGGCCTCGAGCGCCCGTTGCGCGGCCTTGGGGAGCCGGGCCACGCGCGAGAGGATCGCGTCCCGGATGGTGGGTGGCAGCCGGCTCCCGGGACTGGCGAGGATCTCGGTGACGAAGAAGGGATTGCCGCCGGTCAGCCGGTGGAGGGCACCGGCGTCGAGACCGCTATCCTTCGCGAGCACGCCGACGGCCTGCTCGGAGAGCGGCGGGATCGCCAGCCGCCGGACCGCGTGCGCCGTGGCCAGATCCCCGAGCACGACGCGCAGCGGGTGTGTGGGGCCGACCTCGTCGTCCCGGAAGGTCGCGACGAGCATCGCCCGAAGCGGCTCCAGCCGCCGGCCGAGGAAGCGCAGCAGGTCCAGCGTCGCGTCGTCCGCCCAGTGCACGTCTTCGAAGACGACGAGGACCGGCTGCCGCGCGCTCGCCAGCCGCTGGCGGAACGCCGCAAAGATGCGCGCCCGGGGCGCCGCGGCCTCGAGCAGCGACTGGATCTCGCCCCCTTCGGTCGAGGCGATATCGAGGAGCGGGCCGAGCGGCTGCGGGGTGGAGAGCGGATCGCAGGCGCCGAGGAGGATCTGCGCGGCTCCTCCGACCGACCGGATGAACTCCTGGACGAGCGCGGTCTTGCCGACCCCGGCCTCGCCGCTGAGCACCGCGAGCCGCCCGTGCCCCGCGCCCGCTTCCCCGAGGAGCGCACCGAGCGTGGCCAGCAACGGGCCACGCTCCAGCAGTGGCATTCGGACACCCCGCCGTCCGCCGCCTCGGAGGGGGGTTCGGCGCGCCGGCCCGGGGCACCTGCCGATGCTACATCATCGCCCGGGTGGCCCCGCCGTCGACGCAGATCGTCTGCCCGGTGATGTAGCTCGCCGCGTCCGAGGCCAGGAACACGGCCATCGCGGCGAACTCGCGCGGGTCGCCGTACCGCCCGGCGGGGATCGCCGCGCGGCTCTCCCGCTGGATCTCCTCCACCGTGCGGCCGGTCTCCTTGGCGCGCACCCCATCGAGCCACCGCACCCGGTCGGTGTCGATCCGGCCGGGCGCGAGGTTGTTGATGAGGATGTTGTGCGGCGCCAGCTCCAGGGAGAGCGTCTTCGCGAGCGCGACGACGCCCGAGCGGAACACGTTGCTCAGCACCAGGTTGGGAATCGGCACCTTGACGCCCGAGGAGATGATGGTGATGATCCGCCCCCCGCCCCGCTCGCGCATCGCGGGCACCGCGCCCCGGATCAGCCGGACCGCGCTCATCAGGTTCTGCTGGAACGCCTGCTCCCACTGCGCGTCGCTCAGCGTGAGCGCGGATCCGGCGGGAGGCCCGCCGGCGTTCGCGACGAGGATGTCGAGCCGGCCGAACCGCGCGCGCGCCGTCCCGAGCAGCCGGTCCACCCCCTCGGGGTGCGCGACGTCGGCGGCGACACCGATCGCGCTCCGGCCCGTGCTCCGGGCGATCTCCTCGGCCGCCTGCGCGATCGCGTCCTCCCGGCGGCTGCCCATCACGATGTCGGCGCCGGCCTCGGCCAGGCCGCGCGCGACCGCGCGCCCGAGCCCGGTGCTCGCTCCCGAGACGACCGCGACACGCCCCGCAAGATCGATGCGCATGATCCTCCCCCTTGCGACGATGTGCCGGCACCTCGATCGATGGCCCCGGCGCCGCTACCGCAGCTCGCGCGGAGCGTCGGACAGCACGGCCGGACCGTCGGCGGTCAAAGCGACGTCGTCCTCGATCCGGATCCCGCCGTACCCGGGTCCGTAGACGCCGGGCTCGATGCTCGTGACCATGCCTTCTTCCAGCACGCCCTGCGCGCTCGGGTGGAGGAACGGGATCCCCTCGTGGTATCGGAATCCGAGCCCGTGCCCGGTGTGGTGGATGAACGCCTCGCCGTAGCCGCGCGCGCGCAGCGCGCTGCGCGACGCCCCGTCGACGTCCGCCCACGCCGCTCCCACGCGCGCCGCCGCCACGGCCGCGCGGTGCGCCTCCCGGACCGCCTCGTACGCTTCCTGCGCCTTTGGGGTGACCTGCCCGGCCGCGCGCATGCGCGTCAGGTCGGCGTAGTAGCCGTCCGCCACGACGCTGAGCTCGAGCATGACGAGATCCCCGGCCTCGATCGTCCGCGCCGACGTCGGCGCGAACCCCCAGGAGTAGGTCCGGAGGCGCTCCTCGCCGGAGAACACGAGGGCCTGCGCCCGCGCGTGCCGCACGCCGCGGTGCCCGGTCCCGCGGGTCGCGACGGCGCGCTCGACCTCCGCCGCGACGTCGACCTCCCGGCGGCCGGGGGCGACGGCCTCCGCGAACGCCTCGAGGCCAAACCCGGCGATCTCGCACGCCACCCCGATCCGCTCGCGCTCGCGCGGCGTCTTCCGGGCGCGGAGCTCCACGAGAAGGGCCGCCGCGTCGACCGGGTCGGTCCCGAACGCGTCGGCGACGAGCCGCCGCGCCGCCGCCGCGGGGGCCCACGGCTCGAGCACCTTCTGGGGCGGTGCGATGTCCTCGAACCCCTCGTCGACGCCGACCCGCCTGCCCGCGAGCCGGCGGTCCGCCGCCGCCTGCCGCAGCAACTTGGCCAGCGACTCGTCGGGCGCGGGGTCGGTGAGGTGCCAGACGCGGAACGTGCGCACGTCGGACACCGTGATGTCCTCCAGCGCGTCCTGCTCCATCGCGGGGGCGAGCAGCACGGGATCGCCCTCGGCCGGCACCACGATCGCCGACCTCCCGATCACCGGCCAGTAGCCCGCGAGGAGAACGAGGTTCTCCGGCAGGCGGCACACCAGCGCGTCGAGCCCGGCTCTTGCGAGCGCGGCCCGGACCCGGGCCGCGCGCTCCCGATCCTGCGCCATCGCGTCCCTCCTGTGCCGCGCGCCGCCGCGGCGCGGCTCCCATCCTCCCCCACCCCAGCGAATCGCGCTACCCCGGCGACCGGGGGCCCCGGGGCGAATCGGCTCCCCGAGGGAGCCCGGCAACGCGCACCGCGACGAGCCCGCAGGCCTGGGAGCGCGGCACGGGCCTCGGCGCGCCCCGCGCAAACGTGGAAGCGCGCAGACCCGTGGGCACCCGGGCCGGCGGGTCGGGGCCCGAGCGCACAGTTTGGGACCCGTCCCGGGAAATCCTCCCGGGCGCGGCCCGGGAGCTCCCCACCGCGCCCGCAGCCCCGCGGACGGCGGCTCCGGGCGGCAGGATTGTATGCACGGTGTATGTAATATGAGCACAGAGGGAGACGGATGCGCATGCCGCGTCGATCGCTGAGCGATCAGGCCTATCGCACGCTCCGCAGCCGGATCCTGTCCCGGCGGCTGCCGCCGGGGACCCCGCTGCTCGAGATCCCGCTCGCCGAGGAGCTCGAGATGAGCCGTACGCCCGTCCGCGAGGCGATCCGCCGCCTCGCCCAGGACGGGCTCGTCGACCTGTGGCCGAGCAAGGGCGCGTTCGTGCGGGACATTCCGCTGCGGCGCATCCGGGAGATCTTCGAGATCCGCCTGCTCGTCGAGCCGCACGTGACGGCCCTGGCCTGCGGCCGCCTGCCCCGCGACCGCCTGGAGCGCGTCGCGACCGCCCTCCGGCGCGTCCTCCAGGCGAGCGAGCCGACGGCCGACGAGTTCCATCGTGCGGGCGACGAGCTGCACGCGCTGATCCTGCGCGCGGCCGGCAACGAGGCGATGGAGCAGTGGATCAGCCAGTTCCGGACGGAGATCGACCGGGCGTGCTACTTCGCGATGCGGCGGCCCGGGATCGCCCAGCGTCTCGCCGCCCAGCACCTCGCCGTCGCCGAGCGCCTGCTCGCGGGCGACGCCGGCGGGGCCGCGGCCGCGATGGGCGAGCACATCGCCACGGTGCGCGACAGCGTGCTCGGCTCGGAGGCCGCGGAGGGCGCGCCCGCAGCCGGGGAGGCGCCCGGCGCGATCGCGTGAGGCGCGGGGGCGCTCCGGCGCGTCTCCGGGGGCGCGCTCCGGGAGGGAGACCGATGAGGAGGATCATCAACGCCCGCACCGACGTGGAGCCCGCGATCGTCCGGGGGTTCCGGGAGCTGCTGGGGGTCTACAGCGTGTCGTGCGTCGTGACCGACGTGATGGAGCGCGCCGGCGTGATGCACACGGCGATCAAGGCGCGGTGCGGGGGCAAGCTCGCCGGGCCGGCCGTGACCGTGCGCCTCTTCCCCGGCGACCTCGTCGACCCGCTCGAAGCGCTCACCGTGGCCGCCGCCGGCGACGTGGTCGTCGTCGACGCCGCCGGAGAGACGGAGACCTCGGTGTGGGGCGGGCTGATGGCGGGCCTCGGGCGCCGGCGCGGCATCGCCGGGGCCGTGGTCGATGGCGCGGTGCGCGACGTCGACGAGGCGCGGGACCTCGGGTTCACGCTCTACAGCCGGGCCGTGGGGCCGCGCGCGTCGCACACCGCGTTCTCGGGGCGCCGCGAGCCGATCGAGGTGAACGTGCCGATCCACTGCGGCGGGGTCGTCGTGTCCCCGGGGGACATTATCGTGGCCGACGAGATCGGCGTCGTGGTGGTGCCGCGCGCCGAGGCCGGCGCGGTCCTCGAGCGGGCGCGCGCGCAGGCCGATCGCGAAGAGGCCACGCGCCGGAGGATCGGAGAGGGGAAGGGCGTGGAGGAGCTGCTCGCGGAGTTCGGGAGACTGTAGCCCCGCCGGTGCGATGCCCGAGCGCGCGACCGCGGACGACATCCTGCTGTCCGTCTCCGGGCTCACGAAGACGTTTCCCGGCACGGTGGCGCTCGACCGCGTCGACTTCGAGGTGCGGCGCGGGGAGATCCACGCGCTGCTCGGGGCGAACGGCGCCGGCAAGACCACGCTCATGATGGTCCTCTCCGGCATCTACCAGCCCGACGGGGGCCGCGTGCTGGTCGGCGGCCGCGAGGTGCGGCTCCAGGGCGCCCACCACGCGCAGCAGCTCGGGATCGGCACGGTGTTCCAGGAGCTGAGCCTGGTCCCGGGCCTGTCGATCGCGGAGAACGTGTTCCTCGGGCGGCTCCCCACCTCCGCCCTCGACCTCGTGGACTGGCATGCGCTCCGGCGCCTGGCCGCCGCGCTGCTCTCCCGGGTGGGCCTGGCGGTCGACCCCGCGACCCCGGTGCGCGCGCTCTCCCCCGCGCTGCGCCAGCTCGTGGAGATCGCGAAGGCCCTCTCGCTCCGGCCGGCGGTCCTGCTCTTCGACGAGCCGACCTCCGCGCTGTCGCGCCGGGAGGCCGACCGGCTGTTCGGCACGATGCGGGACCTCCGGGCCGACGGGCTCGGCCTCGTGTTCATCACGCACCGGATGCGCGAGGTCTTCCAGGTGGCGGACCGCGTCACGATCCTCCGCGACGGCCGCCGGGTCGGGACGTTCCCCGCGGGGGAGCTCACGCCCGACCGCGTCGTCGTCCTCATGGTCGGGCGCGAGCTCCCGCCGGAGGCCGCGGCCGACCGGCACGAGCCGGGCGGCCCGCTGCTCACGGTGTCCGACCTCGCCGCGCCCGGCCTCGCCGGCGTCACGTTCGAGGTCCGCCGCGGCGAGATCCTCGGGGTCACCGGCCTGCCCGGGTCGGGCCGGGAGGCCCTCGGCCGGGCGCTGTTCGGACTCGCGGCGTGGGACGGCGGCCGGGCGGAGCTCGCCGGCCGGCCGCTGCGCCCCCGCTCCCCCGCGGAGGCGATCGCGCAGGGCATCGGGTACCTGCCGCCGGATCGCAAGGACGCCGGGCTGTTCCTCCGCATGAGCGTGCGCGACAACATCATCGTGACGCGCCTCGCACAGACCAGCCGCCTCGGCATGATGCGGTGGGGCGAGGCGGCCGCGGTCGCCGGCGAGTTCGTGGACACGCTGCGGATCCGCGCCACCTCCACGTCCCAGATCGTCGGCGAGCTGTCGGGGGGCACGCAGCAGAAGGTGCTGGTGGCCCGCTGGCTGGCCGTGCGGCCGCAGCTGTTGATCGCCGAGGACCCGACGGTCGGGATCGACGTCGGCACGCGGGTCGAGGTCCACGGCCTGCTCCGCCGGCTCGCCGCCCAGGGCTCGGCCGTGCTGCTGATCAGCGCGGACCTGGCCGAGGTGGTCGCCGTGGCCGACCGCGTCCTCGTGCTCGCCGACGGCCGGGTCGTCGCGGAGCGCGCCGCCGCCGGGACCTCCGAGGAGGAGCTCCTCGCCCTGGCATCCGCGCCGCCGGCCACCGGGGCGGCCCGGGCATCGACGTAGCGGGATCCGGAGGCACGATGCTCGAACGGCCGCACGTCACCGTGAAGCCCTCGGACGCCGAGGCCGGGCGCAAGGCGACCGCGGGCCTCGCGCGGCGGATCCTCGGGGTCCGGGAGCTCCTGCTCGTCGGCGTCATCGTCGTCGCCGGCCTCCTCATGACCGCGCTCACCCCCTACTTCCTCACGTGGGGCAACATCGAGTCGATGATCATCGGCATGGCGCCGACCGCGATCATCGTCGTCGGGATGACGATCGTGCTCGTCTCCGGCGGGCTCGACCTCTCCGTGGGCTCCGTGATGGCGCTGTCCGGCACGCTGGCCGGCCTCCTCATGCTCCGCGGCACGCCGATCTGGCTCAGCATCCTCCTCGTGCTCGCCGCCGGCGCGGTCGTGGGGGCGATCAACGGCCTCGTGATCACCGCGCTGCGGGTCAACCCGCTCATCGCCACGCTCGGGATGCTCACGATCGCCCGCGGGATCGCGATGGTCATCACGCAGGGGTTCACGGTGACCGGGCTGCCCGAGCCGTTCGCGTACCTGGGCCAGGGCGTGCTGGCCGGGGTCCCGCCGATGCTCTGGATCATGGCGGCGATCGTCGCCGCCGGGGACCTCGCGATGCGGAGCATGCGGTACATGCGGCCGGTCTACTACGTCGGGGGGAACGAGCGCGCCGCGCTGCTCTCCGGCATCAAGGTCGACCAGGTCAAGGTCGCGACGTACGTGCTGAGCGCCGTCCTCTCGGCGGTGGCGGGGATCCTCCTCGCCTCGCGGCTCATGGCCGGGACGCCGACCGCCGGCGTCGGGCTGGAGCTGACCGCGATCGCGGCGGCCGTGATCGGGGGCGCGAGCCTGCTGGGCGGCGAGGGCACGGTGCTCGGCGGGTTCCTCGGCGCGGTGTTCATGTCGATCATCGGCAACGCGATGATCATCCTCGGGATCTCGATCTACTGGCAGGGGATCGTCTCCGGCGTCATCCTCATCCTCGTCGTCTCGCTCGACATGCTGCTTCGAACGAGGCGCCTGTGAGGACCGCCCGGGCGGTCGGCCAGGAAGGGAGGTGGCCCCGCGACATCCGTTGTCGGACGTCTGGATCCGGCAAGCCCACCGGGAAGGAGGCAGGAGATGCACAGCAGACTGGTTCGCGACCGCGCTCGTACACCGGTCCTCGCGGCCGCCGGGCTCGCGCTGCTCGCGGCGGGATACCTGCTCGGCGCAGCGTCGGCGCCCGGCCCGGCCGTCCAGGCCGCGCCCTCGGGCGAGCTGTACGTGTACCTGGCCAACGTGACGCAGGTGCCCTTCTGGATCGACCAGAAGCGCGCGCTGGAGGCCGCTGGCAAATACCTGGGCGTGCGGACCGAGTTCACCGGGCCGACGACCGCCGACGCGCAGGCGGAGGCGGCCGCGCTCGACCAGATCATCGCCAGGCGACCGGCCGGGATCATGGTGTTTCCGCCCGACAGCAAGACGCTGATCCCGGGCATCAACCGCGCCGTCGACTCCGGCATCCCGGTCATCACGATGATCGGCGATGTCCCGGACAGCAAGCGGTTCACCCACATCGGCATCGACAACTACAAGGCCGGGGAGGAGGGCGCCCGTGTCCTCGCCGCGACGATCGGCGGGCGGGGCAAGGTCGTGGTCGGCACGTTCCAGGCCGCCGGCGTCCTGGATCGGATGCGCGGGTACAAGGACTACCTGGCCAAGCACTACCCGGGGATCCAGGTGGTGGGCGTCGTCGACGACCACGCGGACCCCGCCTACGCGCCGCAGGCGTACGCGGCGGCGATCTCGGCGCACCCCGACCTCGCGGGCATCGGTGGCACCGACGGCGACAGCGGCGCCGGGGCCGCGCGGGCGGTGATCGAGGCCAAGAAGAAGGGCGCGATCAAGATCGTCGCGATGGACCGCAACGAGGACATGCTGAACTACATCCAGGACGGCACGATCACGGCGGCGATCGCGCAGAAGTCGTACATGGAGACGTGGCTCGCGGTCAACCTGCTGTACTGGCTGCACCACAACATCGGCCCCGCCCAGATGCTCCCGGACTGGAAGGCGGCCAAGATCGATCCCCTCCCCCTCGACGTCGACACGGGGATCATGGTCATCACCCGGGACAACGTCCGGCAGTTCCGCCACGCGACGAAGTAGCGCGCGGGTGAGCGGCGTGCGGCTGGTCGGCAAGGTCGCGATCGTCACCGGCGCGGCGATGGGCATCGGGCAGGGCATCGCGGCGGTCTTCGCGCGCGAGGGCGCGCGCACCGTCATCGCCGATGTCGACGCCGACGCCGGCCGGGCGACCGAGGACGCGCTGCGGAGACGCGGGCACGAGGCGACCTTCGTCCGGGCGGATGTCGCGGACGAGGCGCAGGTCCGCGCCCTCGTCGCCGCGGCGGAGCGGACCTACGGCGCCCTGCACGTGCTCGTCAACAACGCCGGGATCGGCGTGTACACCAGCGTCCCCGACACCTCGCGGGAGCAGTGGGAGCGGTGCCTCGCCGTCAACCTCACCGGGGTGTTCCTCTGCAGCAAGTACGCGATCCCGCTGATCAAGGCGTCCGGGGGCGGGAGCATCATCAACGTCGCCTCGGTGCACGCGTACCAGAACGTCGGGGCGACCGCCCCCTACGCGGCGAGCAAGGCCGGCGTGGTCGCCCTGACCCGGGTGATGGCGATCGATCACGCCCGCGACGGGATCCGGGTGAACGCGATCTGCCCGGGCTGGATCGATACCCCTCTCATCCGCAGCGTCTTCGCCGCCGCGCCCGACCCCGAGGAGATGCGCCGGCAGGTCACCCGGCGGCAGCTGCTCGGCCGCCTCGGCACCCCGGAGGACATCGGCCACGCCGCGCTCTACCTCGCGAGCGAGGAGGCGTCGTTCGTCACGGGGACGTCGCTGTTTGTCGACGCGGGCCTGACGGCCCAGCTCGAGACGTGGTGAGGGAGAGGCCGGCGGGCCGCCCCGACCGGCCCTGACCGGGGCGAGGCCGGGGGGCCCTACGCCGGCTGGCCGCCCGAGCCCGGCCGGTGCCCCCGGGGCCGCCGGACCGGGTTGCGCAGCTCCGGGAACCCGTCGATCCGGCAGGCCACCTCGTCCCCGTCCTCGATCGGGACGGCCCCCGGCGTGCCGGTCAGCAGCAGGTCGCCCGGCTCGAACTCGAAGACACGCGAGAAGAACGCGACGAGCGTCGCCGGCGAGAAGAGCATGTTCGCGACGGTGTTCGCGGCGGCGGCCTCCCCGTTGCGCACCGTGGTGACGCGCAGCGCCCCGACATCGGGCACCTCGTCCGGGGTGAGGATCCACGGCCCCAGGCTGAGGAACGTGGCGAACGACTTGGCCCGCGTCAGAAAGCGCGGGTTGCGGCGCAGGATATCCTCGGCGGTCATGTCGAGGACCGGGACGTATCCGAAGAGCACGGCGGGCACGTCCCCCTCGGCGACGTCGCGGCAGCGCCGCCCGAGGACCACCCCCAGCTCGGCCTCCGCCGTGACCCGCTGCGACTGCGGCGGCAGGACGATCGCATCCCCGGGGCCGACGATCGTGGTGTGCGGCTTCATGAACGACGCCGGCTCGTCGGGGACCGGGGCGCCCAGGTCCTGCGCGTGCGCCCGGTAGTTGAGGCCGACGCCCCAGATCTTCGGCGGCCGGCGGTAGGGCATCGTCGGCGAGGTGTCGCGCAGCGGCGCAACGGCAGGGTGCGCCGCCGCGGCGGCGCGGAACTCGTCCAGCGCTCCCGCCGTGATGAACTCCTGGAGGGTCGCGGGCACCCGCAGGCCGGCCGCGCCGGCGACGGCCTGGAGGTCGTAGGCGTCCTCGCCGAGCCACACCGCCGCCCGCTCGCCGCCGCCCACGCGATACGAGCCGAACCGCATCAGCCCCGGGCCCGCGGGGGGCGTGCTCGCGCCGCCGCGCCGATCGTCGAGAGAACGGCCACGCTGTCACGGTTCGCTGCCGGCGGTCATGCGTCCTGGGGGGTCGCATGTCGCGTCTGCCCGACTCCGGGGCAGAACTATGGAAGATAGAGAGGGGCCTCGGATGCCCACGCCGCACGACAGTGGAGGAGTTGCGTTGGATCCCCAGACTCGCCCGACACGGACCCCGGTGCCGCGACGTCCCGCCGCGCGGCGGCCTCTCGCCATCCTCGCGATCGGCGCGCTCGCCCTCGCCGGCCTGGCGATGCCGCCTCGCGGATGGGAACAGCGGGCCCTCGCCGCGGCGGGCCCGGCCCTTCGCATCTCGGTCACCGGGGGGCCCACCCCGGCCGGCACGCTGCGGCTCGCGATCCTCTCCGCGGTCCGCGAGCAGGTGCCCGGGGCGCGGGACGCCGAGGTCACCCTCCTCTCCACTACCCCGTCGCTCGCCGAGCTCCCCGCGTCGTCCGAGGCCACGGTCGAGGCCTCGGTGAGCATCGCGCCGCCCGCCGAGCCGCCGACCACCCTCACCATCCCGGTGACGTTCACGAACGTGATCCTGCCGTGGTCCGACGCCCAGGTCCTCCTGGTCAGCAACAGCCCGGAGACCCTCCCGTTCGGCAAGGTGCTGTTCAGCGGCGCGCTGACGGCGAGCCAGACCGTGCGGCTGCTGTACCACCACCAGAACGGCTCGGCGACGCGGCACATGTTCATCACCGTGACCCTCAGCAACCCGGCCCGCTCGCCGGTCACGGTCTGGGTGACGGGCGCCCAGAGCGGGCAGGCCGGGGACGAGCTCGCGCTCGGCCACGAGGCGGCGCGGGCGTTCCTGGAGGCGTACTGGCGGCACGCGGGATTCCTGCTGGAGATCCCGGCCAATACCACGCTGCCGCTGCTCGTGCACGACCTCGCGCCCCAGCACGTCGGCAGCGGTCTCGCGCAGGTCCAGCTCATCGACGGGCAGCGGCTCAACCTCCAGGTCGTCGCGCGGCTGGAGGGGGAGATGGAGCCGCCGGCTGCCAGCTACGCGCCGGACTTCGACAAGGTGCACCAGCGCGGGGCGTTCCAGCGCCCGCTGATTGTCCGGTCGTCCACCTACACCGTCGGGGGCGCCGTCGCGACGATGATGCTCGGCGCAAGCGGCGATGTGCTGCAGGAGAGCGAGACCCGGGAGAGCCTCCAGGGCAACTACGGCGTGGTGTATTCGTTCGACGTGCAGGTCGCAAACCCGACCCCTGACGCGGCGACCGTCGCGCTCGTGATGCATGCCGACGGCGGGCAGGCCCGCGGCACCTTCATCGTCAACGATCAGCTGATCGACGGCCCGACGGTCCAGCCGAACGCGCCGCGCGCGCTCGTGACCCTCCGGATGGGCGCGGGCACGCGCCGGACGCTGCACGTCGTCACGATGCCCGAGAGCGGCTCGAACTACCCGGTCCGCCTCACCCTCGGCCCCCCGTAAGCCCCCGGCCGCGAACGGACCCCCGCTCCCCGGCCCCGGCCCGTTCGCGTACAATAGAGGCATGTGCCGCCGCGCCCGCGCAGGGCGAGCGATCCAGGCCGACGCCGGCGCGCCCGGGCGCCGGGCGGCCTGCTGATGGCCGCGGGGCCGGGCCGCTCCGGCGCGCCGCGCCTGGCGGCCGCGCGCCGGGTCGTCCTCAAGGTGGGCACAAGCAGCCTCACCGGCGGCGGGCCGGAGATCGACCCGCGCCGGCTCGGCGCGATCGCGGAGGACGTCGCGTCCCTCGTCCGCCGGGGACGGGAGGTTGTCGTCGTCTCGTCGGGCGCGATCGCGAGCGGCGCCGGACTGCTGGGCCGCCGCCTGCCGGCCCGCCGCCTCTCGGAGAAGCAGGCGCTCGCCGCCGTCGGGCAGCCGGCGCTGATGCAGCGGTACGCGGCCGCGTTTGCCCGCCTCGGGCTTCGCGTGGGCCAGGTCCTGCTGACGCGCCAGGACTTCGCCGGCCGGCGGCAGTACGTGAACGCCCGGCAGACCCTCCTCGCGCTCCTCGCGGACCGCGTCGTGCCGATCGTCAACGAGAACGATACCGTCGCCACCGAGGAGATCCAGATCGGGGACAACGACACGCTCTCCGCCCTCGTGGCCAGCCTGGTCGGCGCGGACCTGCTCGTCATCCTCTCCGACGTCGAGGGCCTGATGACCGCGGACCCGCGCCGCAGCCGGGCCGCCCGATTGATCCCGACGGTGGACCGGATCACCGGACCGATCCTCCGGGCGGCCCGGCGCACGACCTCCGCGCAGGGCGTGGGGGGGATGGCCACCAAGCTGGAGGCCGCGCGCATCGCCACGGAGTCCGGCGTGGCGACCGTGATCACAAGCGGCGCGCACGCCCGCCCGCTCGGCCGGCTGCTGGACGGGGAGCCGCACGGGACGCTCTTCCTGCCGGCCGAGCGGGCGCCGTCGGCCCGGCGGCGCTGGCTCGCGTTCGGCCTGCCGATCCGCGGGACCCTCGTGATCGACGACGGCGCCCGGGAGGCGCTGCGGCGGGGCAAGAGCCTGCTGCCCGCGGGGGTCGTGGACGTCCAGGGCACGTTCGAGGCGGGCGACGCCGTGGCGATCCGGGACGCACACGGGCAGGAGGTCGGCCGCGGTTTGGTCAACTACCCGAGCGCGCAGCTCGTCCGGATCAAGGGCGTGCGCTCCACCGACATCGCCGGCGTGCTGGGCCGCAAGCCTCACGACGAGGTCGTTCACCGGGACAATCTCGCGCTGCAAGGCGAGCGCTGATGCGAGGAGGGAGTCCTCTCCGTGAGCCCCGCCCGCTCCTCGGTTGAGCAGCAGGCCGTCGAGGCCCGCCGGGCCGCGGCCGAGCTGCGCATCGCTCCGGACGAGCTCCGCCGGGCGGCGCTGCTCGCCATCGCCGCGTCCATCCGGGCGCGTTCGTCTCGCATCCTCGAGGCCAACGCGCGGGACCTCGACGCGCTGGCCGGTCGCTCGGCGGCGTTCCGCGACCGGCTCACGCTCACGGCGCCGCGCGTCGCCGCGCTGGCGCGCGCGGTCGAGGAGATCGCCGGGCTTCCCGACCCGGTGGGCCGCGTGCTCGATGTCCGCACCCGGCCCAACGGCATGGAGGTCCGCCGGGTCCGGGTCCCGATCGGGGTCATCGCGATGGTCTACGAGTCGCGGCCGAACGTGACGGTGGATGCGGCCGGGCTGTGCCTGCGCGCGGGGAACGCCGTGCTCCTGCGGGGCGGCGCGGAGTCCGTCCACTCCGACCAGGCGCTCCTCGAGGCGATCCACGAGGGGCTGCGGACCGCCGGCCTGCCGCCGGCCGCCGCGACGCTGCTTGCGCGGCGGGATTACGATGCGATCCGGGAGCTCGTCGGGCTTCGCGGGCTCGTGGACCTCGTCATCCCGCGCGGCGGCGAGGCCCTCATCGCGCTCGTGAGCGAGCACGCCCGCGTCCCGGTCCTCAAGCACGAGCGGGGCGTCACGCACGTCTTCGTGGACCGGGCCGCGGACCCCGAGATGGCGATCCGGATCGTGGTGAACGCCAAGACGAACCGGCCGAGCACGTGCAACGCCCTCGAGACGGCGCTCGTCGACGCCCCGATCGCCCCGCGGCTCCTCCCGCCGCTCGTCGCCGCGCTCCGCGCCGCCGGCGTGGAGGTGCGCGGGTGTCCGGTGACCCGGCGCCTCGCGGCCGACGTGGCGCCGGCCACGGACGACGACTGGTCGGCCGAGTACCTCGATCTGATCCTGTCCGTCCGCGTGGTCGACGGCCTCGACGAGGCGATCGCGCACATTCGCGCCTACAGCACGGCGCTCGCGGACGCGATCGTCACCGAGGACGCGGCCCGGGCGGAGCGGTTCGTGCGCGAGGTGGACAGCGCCGCGGTCCTCGTGAACGCATCCACGCGCCTCGTGGACGGCGGCGAGTTCGGCCTCGGCGCCGAGGTGGGGATCAGCACGAGCCGCCTCCACGCCCGCGGCCCGATGGGCCCGGACGACCTCACCACGACGAAGTGGATCGTCTGGGGCAGCGGCCAGCTGAGAGCGTAACCCGAGGCGGCGGCCGGGCGCGCGGGGCCCCCCGCGGCCGATCCTCTCCCCGCCCCCCCTAGGCGCCGGAGATCGTGCGCTGGCCCCGGGTCCCGGACGGCTCCGGGAGACCGAAGAGCCGGCGCGCGTTGCCGCCGAAGATCGCCGTCTCGTCGTCCGGGGACAGGTCCAGCCGGCGGAACGTCTGCTGCTGGTCGCGGAGGATCGCGGTGCGATACTCTTCGGGCGTGCCGGAGTCCGTGCCGAACATGATGCGGCGCGGCCCGTAGGTGCGCACGAGATCGCGGAAGACCGCCTCGAGGGACGGCGCGCCCGGCGTGTAGTCACGCCAGTTGTTCGTGCCCGACGTATCCACCCAGACGTTCTCCGTGTGATACGCCAGGAACAGCGTCTCGCGGAGAAACCCGGCCCCGCAGTGGGCGATCGCGAACGTGACCTCGGGAAAGTCGCGTGATGCCGCGGAGAGGTGGAGCGGGTCGGCGTACCGCAGGTCGTAGATCGGGGCGACCGTGATGCCGAAGTGAAAGAGGACCGGAAGCCCCTGCTCCGCCGCCGCCTCGTACACCGGGTAGACCGCGCGGTCGCTCGCGCTGAAGCGCTGCACCGGCGGGTAGAGCTTGAGCCCGCCGAGCCCCCACCCCCGGAACCGCCGCACGATCGCGGGAGCCTCGGGGGCGAGCGGATCCACGACGCTTCCCCAGGCCTGGAAGCGTCCGGCCCCCAGCCGCAGGAACTCGGCGAGCTCCTCGTTCCCTTCGCCGACGGCGATGAAGAAGCCGCCCTCTACGCCTGCACGATCGAACGCGACGGTCCACCGGCGCGCCAGGTCGGCGAGCGACACGCCCTCGAGCGCCCGGGTGGCCTGCGCCAGCCGGCCTCCCCCGCGGGCGAGCGCCTCCAGCGCCTTGGCGCGGATCCCCCACCGGCGCTCGCGAAGCCGGTGGAGCATGCCGGCGGTCACGAGGTGCAGGTGGCTGTCCACGATGCGGTGTGGGGTGGGCGACGACACGGGGACCTCCTTCGCTGCCCGGCCGATCTGGAACGATCTGCCGTGACCTCCAGATCCCGGCTTCACCCTGGTAAACCGTCTGCGCCGAGGTGATGTTCCTGTGGAACGCCGGACCCGCATGCCACGCCGGCCCCAGCCGCCTGCGCGTCCTTGCCGGACCGAGTTTCGCTCGTGCTGGAGCGGGCACCGCCGGCGCGTCACGGGCCGCGCCGCGACCGTCTTGCAGGCCACCATCACTGTGAGCTGAGCGGGTGGACCGCGACGCAGACGGCGCGTCACGGCCCCGCGCCGTGGCCGTCTTGCGGGACCGTCACGAAGGTCTCTGCGGCGGCGGGGCCGGTCCACGCGATCGCATGTCCGTCGACCGTGCCCCGGACCTCCGCCCGCCCGCGGAGCTGGAGGAAGACGCGGCGCCATCGGCCGGCCCGTTGCCCCGGCAGCGCGAGGCGGCTGCCGAGCGCGTCCCGGACACGAATCCGCACGCTCAGCCGGTCGCGCCCGTCGCCCGCCGAGATCGTCACCGCGTCGGGCGAGGGCACCCGGTGGCCGGCGACCTCCGGCCCCGGATGCCACCCGCTGTAGCCGATGACCTTGACCCGGAATACCCCGAGAAACCCCCCGCGGCCCTGCCCGGTGGACGCCCACGCGAAGATGGCCGGCACCCGCCCCACCCCGCCCCGGGTCGCCCGCCCATCGAGGTGGAGCGCGCCGTAGAGGATCGCGCCTGCGTCCCCAGCGGCCTCGCCCCAGTCCCAGGTGACGCCGCGCCACGTGCCCCAGTTGTGGTCGTGGTAGGCGGGCGCCCGGCGCAGCCGGAGCGAGGTGCGGGCGGTCCGGATCTCCCCGCTCATCCACCCGCGGACCACGGGGACGACGTATCCCGAGACCACCGCCTCCTCCGCGGTCTCCCCGGGCGGCAGGTAGAACCCCGCGTCCGGCGCGAGCCGCAGGTCGGCGTGGACGCGCGGGGCGTCGATCGTCACCCGGTACCCTCCGGCCTCGGTCCGCACGCGGGCCGGCCCGACCCGCTGGGCCGCCGAGGAGGCGGAGAGGTCCCCCGGTCGGATCGCCGCGGGGACCACGACGTCATCGACCGGATGGCCGGGCCGGCGGATCCGCAGCAGCACCGCGCCCCGCCCCTCCCCCCCAGCCAGCAGTGTCAGGTATCCGTACGCCTGTGTCGCGGGATCCACGAAGTTGAAGTAGTCCCACTCGGCCCATCCGGCCCGCTGCCCGGGGGCCGGCCTGTGGAAGCGATCGAGCTGGTCGAAGAGCGTCGCGGCGGGAGGCGCGATCCAGGCGCGGTCGGCCGCGCTGTCCCGGGCGCCGGGCACGGCCTGCGCGGCCCCCGCGGCGTGGTCGAGCGAGGGGATGCCGGCGGAGGCGGTGGCGGGGACGATCGCCCTCCGGACGCGCACGTAGACCACGCGATTCTGCACCTCCGGTGATGCGGCCGCGACCTCGTGGCCGAACCGGGGTCCCCCGAGCAGCTCCCGGACGACGAACCCGGCGTGGGGGATCGTCAGGAACATCCCGGTCACCGCGTTGACCTTGAGGACCGCGGGGTCCACGCCCTCGGGCAGCAGCACGAGGTCCCCGCCGGCGGCCAGGTCCCGGTCGCGCGCCTGGAGCAGCAGCGCCTCGCCGACGGAGAGCAGCGCGATCATCACGCCCACCCCGATGCCGTAGCCGAGCAAGAGGAGCGCCGAGCGCCACGGCCGGTCGCTCAGGCTGCGCCAGGCGAGCAGCGACGCGACACGCATCACGCGATCGTCCCGTCGCGCATGCGCACCTGCCGGTCCGCGATCGCCGCCAGCTCGGTATTGTGCGTCACGACCACGACCGCGCAGCCGTCCCGGCTGATCTCCCGCAGCAGGCGCGCGATCTCCCACCCGGCCGCGGCGTCCAGCTCGCCCGTCGGCTCGTCCGCCAGCAGGAGGGCCGGGCGGTTCGCGAGCGCCCGCGCAATCGCCACGCGCTGCATCTCCCCGCCGCTGAGCTGGCCGGGACGATGCTGCGAGCGGTGCGCGAGCCCGACGCGCTCCAGGAGGGCCCGGGCTCTCCTCCGGCGGTCCGGCTGGGCGACGCCGGCTTCCATCATCGGCAGCGCGACGTTCTCCTCGGCGGTGAGCATCGGGAGCAGGAAGAAACGCTGGAACACGAATCCGACGTGCCGCAGCCGCAGGCGGGCCAGCGCGGCGTCGGACAAGCTGGCCGTCGGCTGCCCGAGGAGGGTGACCGTCCCGGCGGTGGGCAGGTCCACGCCACCCAGGAGGTGGAGGAGGGTGGACTTGCCGCACCCGCTCGGCCCCACGATCGACAGCAGCGTCCCCCGCTCGACCGCCAGGGTGATGCCCCGCAGGGCGTGGACGGTGCCGCCCGGCATCCGGTAGACCTTGACCACCGCGTCCGCGGACGCCACCACCCGGTCCGGCGCCGGCGCCCCGCCCGCGTGCTGCGCCTGCGCCACGGCCTGCGCGTCATCCATCGCGGTCGCGCCCTCGCGTCACGACAGCACCTCTGCGTGCAGTGTGGCCGCCACCCCCAGCCGCGCCGCGATCGTCGCGGGGTACACCGCGCCGAGCGTGCCGGTGCCGAGCACGAGCGCGACCGTCCGGAGGGCCGCCGCGGTCGTCAAGGTGAAGAAGTGCACATTCTCCGGCACGCTCGGGGCGCTCCGGAGGATCGCGTCGAGGTTACGGCTGATCAGCAGGCCGAGCGCAAACGCGCCCGGGAGGCTCGCAGCGCCGAGGACGAGCCCCTCGAGGAGGACGAGGCTCGCGATCCGGGCCCGTGTGAAGCCCACCGCGCGGAGCATCGCGATCTCGCCGAGCCGCTCGCCGAGCGACAGCGTGACGATCGCGGTGATCAACAGGAACGAGACGGCGATGCTGATCGTGCCGAGGATGAGCGAGAACTGCCGGAAGTACGTGAGCTGCGCGGCCGCCCGGTCGAGGAACCCCTGGATGCTGAGCGCGTCCACCCGCGGGTCGCGCGCCTGGATCCAGCGGGCGAGGTCGCCCGTCCGCGCCGGCGCGGTCACGCGCACGAGGATGAGCGACGCCGCCCCGCGCGGCAGCCCCTGCAGCCGGCGGAGGTCCACGGTCGCGAGGGCGACCGAGCGCTGCGTGGCCAGGTCGAAGTAGAAGTCCGCGATCCCGACGACGCGGAACGCCCGCGGCGCCGCGTACCGAACCACGAACGGCTCGGGCGCCGCCGACAGCACGACCACGTCCCCGACGCGGACGCCGTCGAGCCGGGCCATGTTGCGGTTGATCACGATCGGCGGATCCGCCGGGGGTGACCCCGGCGCGGGACCCGCGCCCGCAGCGGCGGCCGGCAGGTCCCGTCCCTCCAGCACGGCGTACGCGCCCGTGCCGCCGCCGGGGACGCCGAGCGCAAACGACGGGAACCGGGCGCCGCCGCGCCGGACGTAGAGGTTGGCCGCGACCACCGGCACCGCCGCGGCCACCTCCGGCCGGGCGGCGATCTCCGCGGCCAGCCGCTCCCCGTCCGGGATCTCCGCGCTGCTCGAGAACGGCAGGGTCCCGCGCGGGACGACGCGGACCGCGAACCCGAGGCGCCCCAGCACCCCGCCGAGGCTCGCCTCCAGGCCCCGCGAGAGCATCGTCATGTCGAGGAGCAGCGCCCCGGTGACGCTGAGCCCCAGCAGGACGAGCGCCGTGCGCACGGGGTTCCGCAGCAGGCTCCGGGCGGCCAGGAATCCGAGCGGTCCCACGGCGGCGAGCTACCTCCCGATCTGGTCCAGCGGCGGCCGGTGCAGGAGGCGCCACGCCGTGGCCGCGCCCGCGGCGATGCCCAGCGCGACGGACAGCGCGGCCACGAGGCCGAGGAGCGCCGGGGTGACCTGCGAGAAGAGGATCGTCGTGTCGAATGCGCGGCGGTAGTAGACGTTGATCGCCGCCGACAGCGCGTAGCCGAGCCCGATCCCGACAGCGCTGCCCAGCAGGGCCACGCCCGTGGCGATCAGGAGCACGGCCGCCGCGACGCTTCGGCGGGAGATCCCGATGAGCCGCATCACCCCGACCTGCCGGCGCAGCTCCTCGCCCCGCAGCGTCATGATCGCCGCGAGGAACACGCTGCTCGCGAGGATCGCGACAACGCTGATGGCGCGGTGAAAGCGGGAGATCACCTCGAACGTGCTCGAGTTGCGGCGGGCCAGGTCGGCCGAGGTGTAGGCGCGGAACCCGAGCGCGACCGCGTTGAGCCGGGCCACCATCTCGTCCGCGCGGGCGGGATCCCGGAGCCGCACGACGATGCTGTCGACTTGGTCGCCCTCGCGGAGGAGCGCCTGCAGGTCCGGCAGGTGCAGCCGGACGTCGAGACCCCGGAGCGCGACGTCGGTCGGGTAGAGCACCGGCCGGTAGACCCGCGCGATGCGCACGAGGTGCCAGGGGCCGGCGGGGCTCGCGGCGAGCTCCAGCGTATCGCCCTCGCGGATGCCGAGGCGGGCCGCCGTCCGGTCGCTGAGGAAGACCTCGGGGAGCGGCCCGGCGGGCGCCACCCGCGGCGGCGCGGCGCCGGTACGGGCGGCGGCCACCGCGCCGGCGATCGCCGCGGCGAGCAGGGCTGCGAGTGCGAGGCCGGCACGGGCTCTCATGAGCTGATGATAGCAAGCGTGCGCCCGGTCGAGGAAGAACGCGCGGCTACCTGGCGCGCCTCGTGTCAGCTCCGGCCCGCCGGTCGGACCCGCCAGCCAAACGCGGGCGAAGGACAGGCCCCACGCCCTTCCGTATCCCGCACAGAACGTCCGGCATGCTCCGCGCGTGGATCCCCGCGCGGGTCCGGCGCATGCTCTCCGAAGCCCGAGGGGGCGCAGCGAGACCGATCGGGCGCGGGGCCCCCCGCGCCTCCGGCCGAGGCACGGCGTCCCACCCCGACGCATCGCCGTACTCACGCGATGCGTTGGCGGCCCCGGGAGGGCCCGGGGCGGGCCCGCGTCCCCGCGCCGGCGGTGCGCGATGCCGCACTAGCCTGTCGTGGTCGCCCCGCCGCCGCCGCGCTTCCCCATTACCGCGCGCAGCGCCGCGGCGAGGCGGTCGTAGGTCTCCGTCAGGTCCTCGGGCAGCACCTTGACCTGGCCGAGGACCGGCATGAAGTTGGTGTCGCCGACCCACCGGGGTACGACGTGGACGTGGAGGTGATCGACGATTCCCGCCCCGGCTGCGCGGCCGAGGTTCAGCCCGACGTTGAACCCCTCCGGGTGGTACGTCTCCCGGATCGCCTGCATCGCCGCGGTCGTGAGGCGGAGCAGCTCGAGGGACTCCGCGTCGTCCAGGTCCGCCGGGTCGGCGATGTGCCGGCGCGGCACCACCATGAGGTGCCCGGAGTTGTAGGGGAACGTGTTCAGGATCGCAAACACGCGCTCCCCCTGGTAGAGGATGCGGTTCTCCCGGTCCTTCCCCTCACGGGGCAGGGCGCAGAAGATGCAGACGGCTTCCGTCCCCCCGCTCTGGGTGATGTACGGCAGCCTCCACGGAGCCCACAGGTACTTCACGCCGGCACCGCGCTCCCCTTCGACCCGCAGGCCCCTGCGGGCCGGAATCTGGCCGCCCGGCAGCGGACGCCGCGAGGTCGCGGGGTCCGCCCCTCAGCCGGCCCGGCTGCGCCGGAGCTGCTCCAGCGCCTGCTGCGCTGCGGCCTGCTCGGCCTCCTTCTTGCTCCGCCCGCGCCCTTCGCCGAGGACGCGTCCATTCACCTCGACGACCGCGACGAAGTTGCGATTGTGCTCCGGCCCCGCCTGCCCGATGATCCGGTACCGCGGCAGCCGGCGCTCGCGCTGCTGGATCAACTCCTGGAGCTGGCTCTTGTAGTCCCCCTCCCCGGGCGCCTCCAGCCCTGCGAGCTCCTCGGCGAACCACCGGGTGACGCAGTAGTGCGCCACGCCGTAGCCCGAGTCGACGTAGACGGCGCCGATCACCGCCTCGAGCGCATCCGCCAGGAGCGAGGTGCGCGTGCGGCCGCCGCCCTTCTCCTCGCCGCGCCCGAGGAGGAGGTAGCGCCCCAGATCCATGCCGCGGGCGATGCGCGCCAGCGGGCCCTCGCTCACCACCGAGGCGCGCAGCCGCGCGAGATCCCCTTCCAGCCGCGTGGGGAACATCCGGTAGAGGTGGTCGCTGATCACGAGGTTGAGGACGGCATCCCCCAGGAATTCGAGCCGCTCGTAGTTGTCGCCGTGCCGGCTCCTGGCCTCGATGCCGACCGAGCCGTGCGTGAGCGCGGTGTGGAGCAGGGTCCGGTCCCGAAACCGAACATCGAGCTTGCGCTCCAGCTCCGCGAGCAGCGCCTCCCGCTCCGGGGAGAAGGCGTCCACCCTCAGGACGGCCTCCGGACGACCAGGATCGCGTTGTGCCCCCCGAACCCGAACGCGTTGGACATCGCGACCTCCACGCGGGCGGGCCGCGGCGTATTGGGCACGTAGTCGAGGTCGCAGTCCGGATCGGGCACCCGGTAGTTGATCGTCGGCGGGAGCACTTGCCGCTCGATCGCAAGCGCGCACGCGATCAGCTCGACGCCCCCCGCGGCCCCGAGCAGGTGCGAGGTCATGGACTTTGTCGAGCTGACCGGCACGCGGGAGGCGTGCTCCCCGAACACCCGCTTGATCGCCAGGGTCTCGAACCGGTCGTTGTACTCGGTGCTCGTGCCGTGCGCGTTGATGTAGCTCACCGCACCGGGCTCCAGGCCCGCATCGCGCAGCGCCGCCGCCATGGCCAGCGCGGCGCCATCGCCCTCCGGGTCCGGGTGCGTGACGTGGTAGGCGTCCGCGCCCATCCCGTAGCCCACCAGCTCCGCGTAGATCCGGGCGCCGCGGCGCTCGGCGTGCTCCCACTCCTCGAGCAGCAGCACCCCGGCGCCCTCACCCATCACGAACCCGTCGCGCCGCGCATCGAACGGGCACAGGGCCGCTTCAGGCGGGTCGTTGCGGGTCGTCATCGCCTTCATCGCGCAGAACCCGGCCAGGCTCAGGGGCGTGATCGCCGCCTCGGTCCCGCCGCAGATCATCGCGACGGCGTCCCCGCGCTGGACGATGCGGAACGCCTCCCCGATCGCGTGGCCCCCCGTGGCGCAGGCGGAGACGACCGAGAAGTTGGGCCCGCGGGCGCCGACGAGCATGCTGACGATGCCCGACGCCATGTTGATGATCAGCATCGGGACAAAGAACGGGCTCACCCGGCCGGGGCCGCGCTCGAGGAGGACCCGGTGCTGCTCCTCCCACGTGTGCACCCCCCCGATCCCGGTCCCGATGATGACCCCGACGGCGTCGCGGTTCCGCGGCGTGATCGCGAACCCGGCGTCGTCGAGCGCCATGCGCGTGGCCGCCACCGCGAAGTGGACGAACCGGTCGTTGCGGCGGATCTCCTTGCGATCGAGGTACGCCGCGGGATCGAAGTCGCCGACCTCGCCAGCGATCTGCGTCTCGAAGCCGCTGGCGTCGAAGGCGGTGATCCTGCGCACGCCCGATCGGCCCTCCATCAGGCCGTTCCAGAACGCCGACTTGCCGGTGCCGACCGGGCTGACCACGCCCAGGCCCGTCAGCGCCACCCGCTTGCGCATCCTACCTCCTCGACCGCCGCAGTCGTCGCGGCCCGCCGGCCCCCGCCGGTCCCCGCCCGCCCCGGCCCGGTGCCGGAGGCCCTCCGGGCGGTGCGCCCGGAAGGCTACTCCGCCGGCGCCTCGACATGGCTCTCGATGTACTTCACCGCCTCGCCGACCGTCGCGATCTTCTCGGCGTCCTCGTCGGGGATCTCTAGGTCGAACTCCTCCTCCAGCGCCATGACGAGCTCGACCACATCCAGAGAGTCGGCCCCGAGGTCCTCGACAAACTTCGACTGCGGCGTGACCTGATCGGCCTCCACGCCGAGCTGCTCCACGACGATTCCCTTCACGCGATCGAACACCGATGCCATCCTCCGATCACCCCCTGAGCATCCCGCGCACGCGCTAGCGCATCGCCAGTCCCCCGTCGACGTTGAGGACCTGGCCGGTGATGTACGAGGCCTCCTCCGACGCGAGGAATGCGACGGCGGCCGCGACCTCCTCGGGCGCGCCGGTCCGCCCCATCGGAATATGGCCCAGGAACCGCGCCCGCTGCTCCTGGGTGAGCGACGCGGTGAGACCGGCCTCGATGTACCCGGGCGCCACCGCGTTCACCGTGATGCCACGGCCCGCGACCTCCCGGGCCACCGCCTTGGTGAACCCGATCACCCCGGCCTTGGCCGCGATGTAGTTCGCCTGTCCCGGGTTCCCAACCTCCGCCACGATCGAGGTGACGTTGATGATCCGCCCGCGCCGCTGCCGGATCATCTCCCGCAGGACGGCCCGCGTGCAGTAGAACGTGCCGTGCAGGTTGACCGCGAGGATCTCGTGCCAGTCCTCGTCGCGCATGCGGACGAGCAGCCCGTCCCGCGTCAGGCCGGCGTTGTTGACGAGGATGTCGAGGCGGCCCCGGAATGCGAGGGCCTCCTCGCACATCCGCCGGCAGTCATCGGCCGACGCGACGTCGGCCTGCACCAGCCGGCCCACCCCGCCCGCCTCCTCGATCCGCCGGAGCGTCCGCTCCGCGCCCGCCGCGTTGCGCCCGTAGTGGACCACGACCGCGACCCCGTCGCGGGCCAGCCGCACGGCGGTCGCGCCGCCGATCCCGCCCGAGGCACCGGTCACGAGCGCGACGCGCGTCTCCGCGGTCATGTGACCGGTCGCCCCGCCAGCAGGCTCAACGCGGCCTCCCGGGACGCCCGGTCGTCGACGTGGCAGGTCTCGGCATCCACGGTGCGCCGGATCATGCCGCTGAGGACCGTACCGGGGCCCACCTCGACGAACAGCCGGACCCGCATCCGGTGCATCGCACGCACGGACTGCTCCCACCGCACGGGCGACGCCACCTGCGCGAGCAGGGCGCGGCGGATCTCCGCGGGCCCGCGGACGGGGGCGGCGGACACGTTGGCAAGCACGGGGATGCGGGCGGGCTGGATCGGGACGCGTTCGAGGTGCTCTGCCAGGCGCTCGGCCGCGGGCCGCATCAGGCTGGTGTGGAACGGCGCGCTCACCGCGAGCGGCACGGCGCGGCGAGCCCCGCGCTCGCGCGCGGCGGCGAGCACCGTGCGCACCGCCGCCGCATCGCCAGCGATCACCACCTGCCCCGGGCTGTTGAAGTTGGACACCTCGACGACGCCGAGGTCCGCGTGCTCCGCGCACAGCGCCGCGATCGCGTCGCCCGACAGGCCGAGCACCGCCGCCATCATCGTGTCGCGCCCTGCGCAGGCCTCCTGCATGAACAGTCCGCGGAGGCGTACGATCCTGACCGCGTCTTCCAGCGAAAGGGCCCCGGCGCAAACAAGGGCGGTGTATTCGCCCAGGCTCAGGCCGGCGGCGCAGGCCGGCTCGATGGGAAGGGTGGCCAGGCACGCGAGGCTCGCCGCCAAAATGGCGGGTTGCGTATTCGCGGTGCTCCGGAGCGCCTCCTCCGGCCCCTCCGCGCACAACCGCAGGATGTCGAATCCGGCCGCCGCGCTCGCGCGCGCGAAGACCTCTCGAGCCTCCGGGTAGTGCGCGGCGAGATCCGCTCCCATGCCGACGTACTGCGCGCCCTGGCCGGGGAAGACGAACGCGATGGTCATCGCCGCCCCCACGCGGCACCCCGGGCGCGGAGGGCTCCTGGGCAGACGCTCTGTGAGCTGATCGCACCGACCCGATGTGGCACCCGCGCACCATCGCCTAGGTTGGGTGCACCGTATCCCCCGCGCAGCATCTGCAATGCGGCACTAGGCGGGGGAGCCGGGGGAGAGCGCGAGCTCGGTGAGGCGGCCGGCGTCGTCGCGGATGGTCTCCACGATCCGCGACCGCACGGATTCCATCGCCAGCGCCACCGCGTTCCGGATGGCCTTAGCCTTCGAGCTCCCGTGGCTGATGATGCAGACGCCGTTGACGCCGAGCAGCGGCGCCCCGCCGTACTCCGTGTAGTCCATCCGGCGGGCGAGCGCGCGAAGGCGGGGTCGCGCCAGCGCGACGCCCACGCGGACGAGGAGCCCGCGGCTCAGCTCCTCGCGCAGCAGCGTGAAGATCCCGAGCGCCAGCCCTTCGCCGAACTTCAGGACGACGTTGCCGACGAAGCCATCGCAGGCCACCACATCCGCGACGCCATCGAAGAAGTCGCGCCCTTCCACGTTGCCGACGAAGCGCAGGCCGGACTGCCGGAGCAGCTCGGCCGCGCGGATGACGACCTCGTTCCCTTTGGTGTCCTCCGCCCCGTTGCTCAGCAGGCCGACGCGCGGGATGTCGATGCCGAGCACGCGGGACGCGTAGACGCTGCCCATGACCGCGAACTGCAACAGGTGCTTGGGCCGGCAGTCGACGTTGGCGCCGACGTCCAGCATGATCGCGCGGCCCCGCAGCGTGGGCAGCACGGCAGCGATCGCCGGCCGATCGATCCCCTCGATCCGGCCGAGCGTCAACAGCGCCGCCGCCATCGCGGCGCCGGTGTTCCCCGCGCTCACCATCGCGTCGGCCTCTCCTCGCCGGACGAGGTCGACGGCCACGCCCACCGACGCCCGCCGCTTTCTGCGCAGGGCCATCGCGGGCGCCTCGGCCATCTCGATCACCTCCGGCGCCTCCTCGATGCGGACCGGCATCCCGGGGGCGTCGACGAGGCGCAGCTCCTCGCGGAGGCGCCCGGTCGGACCGACGAGGATCACCTCCACCCCGAGATCGCGCGCGGCGCGCACGGCCCCGGCGACGATCTCCCGAGGTGCGTGGTCGCCGCCCATCGCGTCCACCGCGATCCGCATCATCTGCGTGTGCGTCCCCCCGGCCGTCGCGAGCTACGGGCCCGCCTTCTCCTCCGCGGGCTTCACCTCGAGCACTTTCCGGCCGCCGTAGTAGCCGCACGCGGGGCAGACCCGGTGCGGCACCATACGGGCGTGGCACTGCGGGCAATCCACGAGCGTCACGACGCGCGCCTTGTAGTGCGCTCGCCGCGAGGCCGTCCGCGCCTTGCTGAACCGCCGCTTGGTGAGTCCCATCTCCACGCTCCTGTCTGCGGCGCGCCGTGCGGCCGCCCTTCTCGATGCCGCGGCGCCGGCACGCCCGGCCGCGGCATCCCGCTCACCGCGCGCGCTCCGATTCCCCCGATGCCCACCGCTCGAGCGGAGCCAGCCGCGGGTCGACGTCCCGTTCCTCGCAGCCGCAGGCCACGCGGTTGCGATCGGCCCCGCAGCGGGGGCACAGGCCGCGGCAGTGTGGAGAGCAGCGTGGCGCGATCGGCAGCGCCAGCATCACGTTCTGGCGAACGACCTCGGTGACGTCCAGCACGTCGCCTGGCTCCAGCGGCACGAGGAAGTCATCGGGATCGATCGCCTCGCGACCCGGCTCGGCCGCCTGGGGTCGCGGGGGACAGAACTCTTCCGCCACGGGGACCTCGAGCGGCAGCTCGTACGGCGCAAGACACGTCCCGCAGACGAGGCCCACGACCGCGCGGACCTGCCCGGTCAGCACGACGGACTGCCCCGTGCCATGTACCGTGAGGAGCCCTTCAACGGGCGCCGCGAGCGTGACCTCCTCGGCGGGCAGCTCCAGGCGCTCGTGGTACGCCAGCACGCGGACCGCGTGCCGGTCGGCCAGCAGCTCACCGACGTTCACGCGCATGCCGCCCACCTCGCCATCCACGACACGCACGAATACATAACACATGCCCGGGCACGCGGCGCCGGGCAGACTGCCCCATTATACGGGCGCCGTTTTTCCATTGTCAACATCTAACGGCCCGGGCCCCCATCGGCCGGAGCACGCTACTTCGCGTCCCCTGCCGTTTGCCCACGTGCGGTGCCCGTGGTCTAACGGCCCGGGCCCCCATCGGCCGGAGCACGCTACTTCGCGTCCCCTGCCGTTTGCCCACGTGCGGTGCCCGTGGTCTAACGGCCCGGGCCCCCATCGGCCGGAGCACGCTACTTCGCGTCCCCTGCCGTTTGCCCACGTGCGGTGCCCGTGGTCTAACGGCCCGGGCCCCCAGCGGACCGACACAGCTCGCGTCAGCTCCACGACCGGTTGCCGTCGTCGCGATACTCGTGTTATAGGCCCGGGCCCCCAGCGGACCGGTCCCGGCCACGTCAGCTCCAAGGCCGTTTGTCCTCGTCGCGAGACCCGGCTTCCGGGCCCGGGCCGGCGCTCAGCGCACCGGCGTGCCGGCCCGCCCTGTCTGTGTTATGCCCTCGGGTGCGAGCGGGCGGCCGTTGCCGGCGGACGTCCCGGAGCCGCCCGCGCCGCGGTCGAGGAGGACCGCCTTCCCGCGGCGCACCGTCGCCAGGATGCGGTCGACCTCCCCTTCGAGGCGCTCCAGCACGCGCAGCGCGTAGGCGTCGGCCCCCCGCCGCACTTCCTCGGCATCGCGGATCGCCTGCTCCCGCACCTGCTGCTCGTCACCCTCGGCGCTGCCGGAGGGTGACGAGCTCCCGCGGAGCCGGCGGGCGTACTCCTGCGCTTCCACGACGAGCCGCCGCGCCTCGTCCTGCGCCTGCCGCAGGACAGCCTCCGCCTCCGCGCGCGCGTCCGCGCCCTCCCGGAGCTCGCGCGCGACCGCCTCCCGCAGCCGGTCCACCAGCTCGCGGGCCTCGGCGTCGCGGGCGGCCCGTCGCACCGGATTGAAGAACGGCACGGGCTCCGCCAGCACGGCCTCGAGCCGGTCGAGACACTCCGCGATCGCCTGCGACGGTAGGTACCGATCGGATGGCATCATGCGTGTTCACCTCGATGCTGAGCTCTGATCTTCTCGGACAGCCAGCGCTCCACGCCGGCCGGCACCAGCCCGGCGACGGAGCCGCCGAACCGCGCCACCTCGCGAATCAACGTCGAGCTGAGATAGCCGAACTCGGGGCTCGTCATCATGAAGACGGTCTCGATCTCGGGTTCCAGGCGCTTGTTCATCGCCGCCATCTTGAGCTCGAACTCGAAGTCCATCATGGCCCGCAGCCCCTTGACGATGACGCGCGCGCCGAGGGTCCGGGCGAACTCGACCGTCAGCCCGTCGAACCGGCGCACCTCGACGCCGGTGAGCCCCGCGGTGGCGTCCCGGAGCATCGCGACGCGGTCCGCCGGTGAGAACAGCGTCTGCTTCTCGACGTTCGTCGCCACCCCGACGACGAGGCCGCCGAAGATCTCGCGCGCGCGCACGATGATGTCCAGGTGACCGTTGTGGACGGGATCGAAGCTCCCCGGGTAGAGGGCCACGGGACGGCCGGACATCACGCGGCGTCGTCCTCCGCCTCATAGAACCACAGCGCGGTCTCACCGTAGCGCGCGGCACGAATCCGGCGCAGTCCCTCCACCTCACCGGGGTCGTCGCGCCAGTGCCCCTCCGCGACCGCCACGCCGCCCGGGGCGAGGAGTCGCGACGCCGCCAGCAGCCGGAGGGTAAGGGCCTGCAGGCCCCGGCCGTACGGCGGATCGAGCACGACGAGGTCGAACCGCATCCCGGAGCGGGCGAGCGCCGGCACCTCGGTCAGGACGCTGGCGCGGCGGACCGTCGCCCGGTCGCTGAGGTGCGCCCGCGCCAGGTTCTCGCGGATCACCGCGGCGGTGCGTGGATCTCGCTCAACGAACACCGCCTCCCGGGCGCCGCGGCTCAGCGCCTCGATCCCGATCCCCCCCGTGCCCGCGAACAGGTCCAGCACGCGTGCCCCGGGCAGGCGCGCGGCGAGCGCGCCCAGCAGCGCGTCCTTGACCCTGGCGGACGTCGGCCGCAGTCCGGCCCGCGCCGCCGACCGGAGCCGCCTGCCCTTCGCCGCTCCCGCGGTCACGCGCATCGCTCATCCCACCTCGACGTTCTCGACCGGCGCGGCGCCAAAGCGCGCCGCGAGCGCGCGCCCGAGGCGCCGGTGCTCGGGACGGCGCAGCCCGGGATCGACGCGCAGCAGCGCGGCCGCGTCCTGCCGCGCCCGGTGGAGCCACGCCTGGTCCCGGATGAGGTCCGCCACCCTGAGGTCGCCCAGGCCGTGCTGCCGCAGGCCGGCGTGCTCGCGGTCATCGCCGGCGCGCGGCGACAGCCCGATCAACTCGCCGACGCCGCGCAGCTCGAGATCGCGCTCGGCGATCCGGAACCCATCCGAGGTCTCCACCAGCGCCTGCAGCCGCGCCCGCCCCTGCTCGGTCGCCGGATCGGCGATCAGGATGCAGTAGGACTGGTGGGCCCCGCGCCCGACGCGGCCGCGGAGCTGATGGAGCTGCGAGAGGCCGAAGCGATCGGCATCCTCGATGACCATCACGGTCGCGTTCGGCACATCGATCCCGACCTCGATGACGGTCGTCGCGACCAGCGCGTCGATCGCGCCGGCCCGCAGGGCGTGCATCGTGCGGTCGCGCTCCTCCACCTTCATCCGGCCGTGGAGCACCTCCACCCGCAGCCCCCGCAGCGGCCCGTCCCGGAGGCGGCCGGCCAGCTCCGTCGCGGCCTCGGCCTGCAGCTTGTCGGACTCCTCGATCAACGGGCACACCACGTAGGCCTGCCGGCCGGCCTCCACCTGCTCGCGCACAAACGCGTAGACCTGCGGCCTGCGGCTGCACGGACGGGCGTACGTCCGGACGGGCGCCCGGCCGGGCGGCAGCTCGTCGAGGGTCGAGACGTCCAGGTCCCCGTACAGGGTGAGCGCGAGCGTGCGCGGGATCGGCGTGGCCGTCATCACGAGCACGTCCGGCCGCTCGCCCTTCCGGCGGAGCGCCGCCCTCTGCGCAACGCCGAACCGGTGCTGCTCGTCCACGACGACCAGGCCGAGGCGGTGGAAGGCCACGTCCTCCTCGATCAACGCGTGGGTTCCCACGACGACGTCCGCGCGCCCGTCGCGGACGCGCTCGATCGTCTCCTGACGAGCGGAGCGCGAGAGGCCGCCGATCAGCAGGACCACGCCCACGCCGAGCGGGTCGAGCAGCGCGCGGAGCGTCAGGTAGTGCTGGCCGGCGAGGATCTCCGTCGGCGCCATCAGCGCCCCCTGGGCGCCGCCGCCGACGCAGCGCAGCAGCGCCGTGGCCGCGACGACCGTCTTGCCCGAGCCGACATCCCCCTGCAGCAGGCGGTTCATCGGCGCGGGCGATTCGAGATCCCGCAGGATCTCCGCGATCACGCGCCGCTGCGCTCCCGTGAGCGCGTAGGGCAGGCCGGCGTGGAAGCGCGCCACGAGGTCGCCGGCGTCCCCGTACCGGATCGCCCGCGTCTCCGCCTCCCGCGCCGCCTTCCGCCCGAGCAGCAGGAGCTGGAAGAGCAGGAGCTCCTCGTACACCAGCCGCGCGCGCGCCGCCTCGTGCGCGGCCAGCGTATCCGGAAAGTGCGCCTGCCGGAGCGCGTCGCTGAGATCCGGCAGGCCGTGCCGGCGGCGCAGCGTCTCCGGCAGCCACTCCGCGGCCGTTGCGCCGTACTCGTCGAGGGCGCGCGCGACGAGCGTGCGCAGCACCCGCTGGCTCAGCCCTTCCGTGCTCCCGTACACTGGGACGATCCGGCCGACGTGCAGCGTCTCCTCGCCGGCCTCCAGCACCTCGAACTCAGGCGCGGCCATCTGGATCTCGCCGGCCTGCCTCTGGACGCGGCCGTGCAGGATCACCTCGGCGCCGAGCGGGAGCTGCTGGGCGATATACGGCTGGTTGAACCACACCGCGTGGAGCACCCCGGAGCCGTCGGTCACCGCGGCCTTCACGAGCACGAGGCCGTGGCGCCGCCGCGGGCGGAACTTCTCCACGCGCGCGATGGTTCCCCGCACGGTGTCGACGCTGCCGTGCAGGAGGTCCACGATGCGCCGCAGGTGGCTGCGGTCCTCCAGCCGGCGGGGCAGGCGGTAGAGCAGGTCCGTGATCGTGCGGACGCCGAGGCGCGCCAGCAGCCGGGCGCGCGCGGGGCCGACACCTTTCATGTACTGGATCGGCGAGGCGTCGCGGGCCGCCTCCGCGGTCGGCTCGTCCCCGGCGGGCCGGCGCCGCATGGGCTCCCGGCGCGTGGCCGCGTCGGGCGGGGGAGAGCCCGTACCCCGCTCTGGTGCGCCGATCGCCCGTGGCGCGGACACCGGGTGTCGGTCGCTACCGATCCCGCTTTCCCGAACGGTCAACGCATCCTCCGCGATCGAAGCCCCGCGATCGCCGGTGGCGGTGTGCCGTCCCCGAGGGCGCGTCGCATTTCCGCGCCGCGGCGTGCCGGGCGCACAGCGGACCCCGACCTACCGGCATTTCTACGCTCGGGCCGTTGCCCCTGCCGGGCGACCTGTGCTACACTCAGGCCCGGCGCCCAGCGCGTGCGCCGGGAACCGTGGCCGATGAAGGCCCGGGCCCCACGAATTCGCAATCGCCTGCGCGAGTGCACGGGGGTGGCGAGCGGCTCGTCCCCGGCGGGCGGCGGGAGGATCACCGATGGCACGACGCTGCGCGGTGTGCGGCAAAGGACCGCGCACCGGCTACACGATCAGCCATTCGCACCACAAGACAAAGCGGCGGTTCGCGCCGAACCTCCAGCGGGTGCGGGCTGTCATCGGCGGCACCGCGCGGCGCGTCACCGTGTGCACGGCGTGCCTGAAAGCCGGGAAGGTGACGCGGGTCGCCTGAGCGCCCCCCGCGGTCCCCAGAGGCTGCGTCTCCCAGGCAGGGATCCCTACTGGACCGCCGGGGCCGGGGCGCCGTCGCGCAGCCCGGCGATCAACGCCTCGACCTCTCGGCCGCTGAGGACGTAGCGGTCCCCGCAGAACCGGCACGTCACCTCCGCCTGTCCCTCCTGCGCCAGCAGCGCCTCGAGCTCGTCCGCGCCTAGGCCCCAGAGCATCTCCTCGACGCGGCGGCGGCTGCATCCGCACTGGAAGGCCACGGGGCTGGTCGCGCCGATGGACGGATCCATCCCGCCCAGCGCGGCGGTCAGGATCTCCTCCGGTGTGCAGCCGTCGGCGACAAGCTGCGTGATCGGCGGAAGGCGCCGGGCCCGGGCCTCCAGGTCCGCCACGGCGTCCGGGGCGGCGCCCGGCAGCACCTGCACGCAGAGGCCGCCCGCGGCGAGCACGTGCAGATCGCGGCCGACGAGCACGCCGAGCGCCACCACGGAGGGGATCTGCTCCGAGGAAGCGAGGTACGCGGCGAGGTCCTCGGCGATCTCGCCCGAGATGAGCGGCGCGCTCCCGTGATACGGCGAGCGCATCCCGAGATCCCGGGTCACGTGGAGCGTGCCCCGCCGGCCGACGAGCCCTCCCACATCGAGCTTCCGCTGAGGGGTCTCCGGGAGGTCGGCGTGCGGGTTCGCCGCGTACCCGCGCACGCGTCCCCAGGCGTCGGCCTGGGCGATGATCGCGCCGATCGGGCCGTCTCCGAGCACGCGCAGCATCACGCTCTGCCCGGCCTTCAGGCCCGCGCCGAGGAGGGCGGCGGCCGTCAGGCTACGCCCCAGCGCCGCGGTCGCGGTTGCCGATGTGGTGTGGCGGATCCGCGCGTCCTCCACCGTCTGCGTCGTGACCGTCGCGACGGCGCGGATCTTCTCGCCGGCAGCCGTGCCGCGGATCATGTAGTCTCGCATCGCTCGACCCCTCTTCCTGTGCTGGTCTCTCCTGGCGGGACGGCGCGCCGGGCGGCGTCCCCGCGGGGCGCGGGCGGCGCGCCCTCCACCCCGGCCGCGTCGGCCGGCGGGGCGCACGCACACGCGGGTACCCCGCAGGCACATCCTGGATGCGGCGTGCGCGTTCCCGGCGCGGGATGGCGCCGGGCGTGGCCCTGTCCTGATACTACCCGGTACGAGCGGGCGCGTCCACCCGGCCCGCGCCGCGCGCGGTCCGGCCCGCGGGCACGCCCCGGCGGCCCACGCGGACCCCGGGTCGCGTTCCGTGCTAGCGCCGGCCGTGCATCGGGTTGGCCGGGCCGTGCCCTCGCCCGAGGGGGAGCGCCGCGTCGATCGCGCGCGTGATGAACGCCTTGGCCTCCCGGATCGCCGCCGGGACCGCGAGCCCGCGCGCCAGCCCCGCCGCGATCGCGGCCGAGAAGACGCAGCCCGTCCCGTGCGTGTGCGGCGTGTGGACGCGGGGCGCCTCCATCCAGTCCATCCGGGCGCCGTCGTAGACCAAGTCGACCGCCGCGCCCGATAGATGCCCGCCCTTCACGACCACGTAGCGTGGGCCCATGTCCCGCACCGCCCGCGCCGCCTCCTCCATCTCCTCGGTCGTCCGCACCTGTCGGCCCGTCAGGGCGCCCGCCTCGTGGAGGTTCGGCGTCACGACGAGGGCCAGCGGGAGGAGCCGGTTGCGGAGCGCGTTCATCGCCTCGGGGCGCAGCAGCGGCGCCCCGGACTTCGAGATCATCACCGGATCGACGACGAGCGCGGCGATCCGGTGATGGCGGATCCGATCCGCGACGGCATCGATGATCGGCTCGCTGCTGAGCATGCCGGTCTTGGCGGCGTCCACGCCGATGTCGCCCACGACCGCGTCGATCTGCTGCGCGACGCTCTCCGGCGGCATCTCGACCACGCCGACCACCTCCGCCGTATTCTGCGCGGTCACGGCGGTGATCGCCGTCATCCCGTATACGCCGAGCGCGGCGAACGTCTTGAGATCCGCCTGAATGCCCGCTCCACCGCCCGAGTCGGACCCCGCGATCGAGAGCGCGCGCGGAATCGCCATGTCGTCCCCTCCTCCGAGTGAAAGGACCCGGGCCCCGGCGGACCGGCGCGGGTCGCTCCACGTCCACCGCCGTTTTGCCCACCCGCGGCGCTCGCGGTCTCCGAGCCCGGGCCCCGGCGGACCGAGAGACGTCTTGACGAGGGTTGCGCGCGGACGGGTCGGCCGCTGGGGTGTCCCGCGCTCCCGGTCGGGGCACGGCGTCCCACCCCACCGCATCGCGGGAGCACGGCGATTCGTTGGGGCCCCGGGAGAGCGCGCGGCGGGCCCGCCGCGTCCCCTCGCTCGACGGTGCGCGATGCGGCGCCGGCGGCCGCGCGACTCACGGGGTGCTGCGGAAATGGTCCCATCCCGACGCCGAGAGCGGGACGCGCTCCCCGTCCTGCCGCACCAGCCACCGGCCCCCGGCCTGCGGGAGGATCTCCCCGATCCGCGTGACCGCCACGCCGGCGGCGCGGATGGCCCGGGCGACGGCGGCGCCCGGCGCGGCGGTGAACAGGAGCTCGTAGTCTTCCCCGCCGCCGAGCGCCCAGGCGAACGGGTCCACGCCCGCCGCGCGGGCGGCCTCGGACAGCCCGGCCGGCAGCGGCAGGTGCGAGGCATCCACGCGCACGCCGACGCCGGAGGCCTCGACCAGGTGCAGGAGGTCGCTGGCCGTCCCATCGCTCGTGTCGATCAGCGCCGTGGCCCCCGCGCGCACCAGCAGCCGGCCGGCCGCCGGCTGCGGCTGCGGCCGCCGGTACGCGGCGACGAGCGCCTCCGCTCCGGGCACCTTGATCTCCGGATGCCGGAGGAGGTAGAGTCCGGCGGCCGCCTTGCCCACCGCCCCGGTGATCCAGACCTCGTCCCCGGGCCGGGCCTCCGAGCGGCGGAGCGTCGTGTCCGCCTCGCCGAGGAGCGTGACGTCGATGACGAGCGGGCCCGGGATGCGCGAGACGTTGCCCCCGACCACCACGACCGCGTGCGCGGAGGCGAGCTCGGCGAGCCCGCCGTAGACGCCGTCCACCACCTCCACATCGGTCTCGGCGGGGAGGGCCAGCGAGATCAGCGCGAACCGGGGCGTTCCACCCATCGCCGCGATGTCGCTGAGGTTCACCGCGAGCGCCCGCCAGCCGATGTCGCCGGGTGTGCACAGGCTGCGGTCGAAGTGCACGCCCTCTACCTGGATGTCGCAGGTCGCGAGCACCTCCCCCTCGAGGTGGACCACCGCGGCGTCGTCGCCGATGCCGACCCGCACCCCGGGTCCCACGGCCGGCACGAGACGGCGGAGCCGCTCGATCAGCGCGAACTCCCCGAGCGACCCCACGGTGCGTCCGGACCTACCGGCCGAGGGCGGCATCCACCTGCTCCCGGAGGCGCCGTGTCGCCTCGACCATGTCCTCGGCCAGGGTGACCGCTGTGACGACCGCGACGCCGGCCGCCCCGGCGCGGATCACCTCGGCCGCGTTCTCCGCCGTGATGCCGCCGATCCCGACGACCGGCACCGGCACCGCGCGGCAGATCGCGCGGATCCGGTCGAGGCCGACCGGCGGGCCGGCGTCGGCCTTCGTGCTGGTCCCGTAGACGGCACCGACGCCGAGGTAGTCGGCGCCGTCGCGCCACGCGGCCCGGGCTTCGTCCTCGGTGGCGGCCGAGACGCCGAGCAGCCGGTCGGGCCCGAGCAGCGCGCGCGCGTCGGCGGCCGGCAGGTCATCCTGCCCGACGTGCGCCCCGTCGGCGCCGGCAGCGAGCGCGACATCCACGCGGTCGTTCACGAGGAACGCCACCCCGGCCGCGCGGCACAGCGCCGCGATCGCCCGCGCGGCGGCGACGGCCTCGCGCGCCGGCTCGTCCTTCATCCGTAGCTGCACCACCGTGGCGCCGCCGCGGACGGCCGCCATCGCGATCTCGATGTGGGACCGGCCCCGGGCGTGGCGCGAGTCGGTGAGCACACACAGACGCCAGTCGCCCCGCGCCCGGCCCGAGACGCGACTCACGGCCGCACGCGTGCGCGGCCGGCGATCGTCGGGCCGTCGAGGGCCGCCAGCGCGTCGAGGAGCGCGACGCGGAACGTACCTGGCCCGCGGGCGTCGGCCGCAGCGACCTCGGCCGCGATCTCGAAGCAGAGCAACCCCGCGGCCGCGGCGGCGAGGGCATCCCGCTCCACGGCAGCGAACGCCGCCACCGCCGCGGTCGCCATGCACCCGCTGCCCGTGATCCGCGCGAGCAGCGGGTGACCGTTCTCGAGCCGGCAGACGCGCGCGCCGTCGGTGAGCACGTCGACGGGCCCGGTCGCGGCCACCGCGGCACCGGTTCCGCGCGCCAGCTCCGCCGCGACGCGGTCCAGGGCCTCGACGCGCCCACTCGCATCCACGCCGCGCACCGTCCCGGACTGTCCGGCGAGCGCCGCGATCTCCCCCGCGTTGCCGCGGATGCACGCGATCCGGAGCTCCGAGAGCAGGCGGCGGGCCTGCGCCGTCCGGAACGTGGTGGCGCCGGCGCCCACGGGATCGAGGAGCACCGGCGTCCCGGAGGCGTTCGCGCGCCGGCCGGCCCGCAGCATCGCCTCGACCACCGGCGCGGTCAGCGTGCCGATGTTGAGCGCCAGCGCCTCGGCGGACGCGGCCATCTCCTCGACCTCCTCGATCGCGTGCGCCATCACCGGGGCTGCGCCGAGCGCGAGGGTGACGTTCGCCACGTCGTTGATCGTCACGGCGTTCGTGATGTGGTGGACGAGCGGGCGCCGCTCGCGCAGGCGTCCGAGGAGCGCCGCTGCGCTGGCGGCGGTCACCCAGGCCACGCGCGCACCCGCCTCACGCCTCGGGACCGCCGGCCCGCGGACAGGGCGGCAGCGTATCCGTATCGGCCACGGCCCGTCCGCACCGCCGCGCTACAGGGGCGCCGGCCCGAGGGCCGGCACCCGCCGCAGCACGCGCAGCACGAGGTACCCGAGCACGGCCCCGGGGATGCTGCTGCTCAGGAAGGCGACCTCGAACCACCAGACCGTGTGGTGCGAGGCGGCCAGCGGCTGGAAGAGCCAGGCGGCGACGATCGCGCCGATCCCGGTGCCGATCGGTTCGCACAGCGCCGCCGCGTCGTTGCGGAGGGCCCGGTACGCGTAGCCGACCACGAGCGCGCCGAACGGGCTGCCCGGGAACGCGAAGATCGTTCCCCAGTGGAGGTTGTAGCGCAGCGTCGCGGTGATCAGCGCCGCGCCGGCGGCGTACCAGGGGCCGAGGAGGACCGCGGCGATCCCGTTCACCGTGTGCTGGAACGGAAACACCCGGGTCGGCCCGACCGGTATGCTGAGCGGCCCGAGCAGCGTGGCGATCGCCGCGAACAGCGCCGCCAGCACGAGCCGGCGGAGGTCGGCCCGGGCGGCGCGCTTCGCGTCCGGCCCCCCTGGGTTGGATGCGCGTGCCGTCATATCGCCCACTCCTCCATTCGCCATGCCATGTCCCAGAACAGGTACTCGTAGCGCTGGCTCCGCAGGAAGAGCTCGCGCAGCGAGCCCTCGCGCCGCGGGGGCAGATCGGCGGCCACCCGGTCGAGCAGCTCCGCCTGCCACCGCGCCGCCGCCTCGTAGTCCTCCGACGTGTACAGCCGGATCCAGTCGGCGTAGAGCGGTTGGTCCGGCAGTCCCTCGCCCCGCAGCCCGTCCGCGATCTCCCAGTAGCCGTAGGCACAGGGCAGGATCGCCGCGAGGATCGCCGCGAGGTCGCCGGTCTCCGCGGCGAGCCGGAGGTGGCTCGTGTACGCGGCGGTGGTCGGCGCCGGTCGCGTGTCCTCCAGGTCCTCGGGCGCGATCCCGGCCGCCCACGAGGACCGCCGGTGCAGCTCCATCTCGGTGTTGAGGGTCAGGTTCAGCATGTCCGAGAAGCGCGCCGCGACCGCCAGGTCCTCGGCCCGCGCTACGGCGAGGGCGAGGACGCGGCAGTAGTCGATCAGGAACACGTAGTCCTGCCGCATGTAGTACCGATACCGCTCGATCGGCAGCGACCCGTCGCCGAGCCCGCGCACGAACGGGTGCGCGTGGATCCGCTGCCGGACCGGCGCGGCCGCCTCCTGGAGCCGTGCGAACAGGCTCATCGCGCCCCCTCCTCCCCGGCCTCGCACCACGTGGCGATCAGCCGCGCGTAGACGCGGGCGCACGCCACGAGATCCGCGATCGCGACGTGCTCGTCGACGGCATGCGCCTGCTCCCAGCGGCCGGGCCCGTAGATCAGGGCCGGGATCCCGCGCGCGGCCAGCCAGCCCGCGTCGCACACCGACGGGAGCATCGCCTGGGCCGGCGCCCCGCCGCGCACCTCCGCGTGCGCCCGCGCGAGAACGGCGACGCCCGGGTGCGACGGGTCGGTGGCAAACGCCGGGAACACCTCGCCACGGTCCTCGATCATGGACTGTCCACCCCACCGAAACGTCGGGGGATGCTCGCGCAGCCACGGGTCGGCGGCGGCCGCCGCCAGGACCGTGCGCTCGATCTCCGCGGCGACGCCTTCGTCCGTCTCCCCCGGGTAGAAGTGCACGGTCACCCACAGCGCGCAACGGTCGGCCACGAACGCCGGGTGGCGGCCGCCCTCGATCCGCGCCGGGTTGATCGTGGTGGTCCCGGGCGGAAACCCGGGGTGGGCCTTCACGACGGCCCAGTGACGCTCGAGCCCCTGGAGCGCCTGCAGCACGAGCATCATCTTCTCGATGGCGCTCGCGCCGTGGACGCCGCCGCCGGCGTGGATCATCCGCCGGCGCAGCGCGTCGTGGAACGTTTGCGGGCTCTGGATCGTGATCCACCCGGTGACGACGCCGCCCTGGCCGAGCGCGATCTCGCCGGCGGTCGGCTCGGGCACGACCGCGAGGTCGACCGCCGGCGTGTGCGCCAGCACCGTCCGCGTCCCGGCCTCGCCCATCTCCTCGCCGGTCACGGCCTGGACGATCACGTCGCCGCGCGGGCGGCCGAGGGCGGCCAGCACGGCGCTGAGCCCCATGAGCGCGGCCGCGAGCCCGCCCTTCATGTCTGCCGTCCCGCGGCCGTAGATCCGGCCGCCGCGCCGGGCGGGCTGAAACGGCGGAGTGGTCCACGGTTCCCCGGGCGCGGTCGCCGCGACGTCCACGTGCCCGTTGAGGAGCAGCGATCGACCGCCGCCGCGGCCGCGGAGGCGAGCCAGCACCTGCGGGTCTCCCGGGTACAACGGCACGGTGCGCACCTCGGCGCCCAGGCCGGCGAGCTGCTGCGCGAGGAACTGCTGGATCCCCTCGGCGTTGCGGCCCGGCGGGCACGGCGTCTCGTACGCGACGAGCCGCTCCGTCAGGCGGAGCAACTCCTCTTCGCGGCCGGCGAGGTAGGCGTCGAGGACGTCGCCCGTCCGGCTCGCGGACCCGGGCGCCTCCGGGGCCGGTCCCCGCGGACTGGGCGTGGGATGTTCGTCTCGGTCTCTCGCCACGCGATCCGGGCTACTCGCCCTGCCCCCGCAGTCCTACGGCGTCAGGTTGGTGTAGAGCTGGTCCACCGGCACGGGGCGCGGGATCACCTTGTGGGTGGCCAGCCACCGGTCGAAGGCCTCCCAGCGCGCGCGGCTCTGCGCCTGCGTGCGCGCGTAGTAGGCGAGGGTGATCCCGAAGGACCTCCGGTTCAGCGCGTCGTCGATCTTCGGGTTCTGCCGGATGTTCCGGCGGACGTACGCCTGGAACGCCTCCTGCGGATGGCGCTCCGTGAACGCGATGCCCCGGTCGACCGCCTCGACGAACCGGCGCAGGGCCCCCCGTTCGCGGGCCACGGTCCGGTCGCTCGAGATCAGCACGAGCTCGTAGAACGACGGCACCCCGTACTGCTCCGGCTCGAACATCCCGACCGCCTGCCCCTGGAGCTCGATCTGCACCCGCTCGTAATTCCGGTAGGCGCCGACGACCGCGTCCACCTTGTGGGCGAGGAGCGCGGGCACGAGGTCGAACCCGACGTTCACCAACGTGACGCGCGAGGGCGCGACACCGTACGGGCGGAGGATCGTGTCGACGATCGCGTCGGCGAACCCCGTCACCGCGAACCCGACGCGCCGGCCGGCCAAATCGTGCGGGGTCCGGATGCCCGAGCTCTTGAGAAACATGACCGTCGTGAGCGGCTGCCCGATGAGGAGGCCGACGCTGCGCACCGGGAGCCCCTGGGCGCGCGCCATGATCACGCTGGGCTCGTAGCTCACCGCCACGTCCACGCGGCCGACGGCGGCGAGCTTCAGCGGATCGTCGGGGTTGGCCGGCACCTCGAGGTTGACGCGGAGGCCCGCCTGCGTGAAGTATCCTTGCTCGATCGCCGCGTAGAGCGGCACGTGGTCGGGGTTGGGGAACCAGTCCAGCATGAAGGTGACCGGCGCGAGCGCCGCCGCGTCGCCGAGCCCGGGCGAGAGCCCGAGGACGGCGGCTGCGATCGCGACCAGCCCGATACACGCCACCCGCTTCATCCCCGCACCTCGCGCCGCCGAGTGGCCTCCAGGCCCCGTGCGCCGTCGCCGCCGGCCGGTGGCCCCGCCGCGTCCCTCGGCGACCGTGCCCGACGCGGCACTAGCGGTCCCCCGCGCGGCGCCACGGCAGCGCCAGCCACTCGATCGCCGAGACGGCCCCAAAGAGGACGAGGGCCATCGCGCTCAGGTAGACGATCGCCGCGAACACGAGGTCGATATGGAGCTGGGCGTTCGCGTGGATCATCAGGAACCCCAGCCCCCGCGTGGCGCCGACCCACTCGCCGATCACCGCGCCGATCACGCTCGTCGCGACCGCGATGCGCGTGCCCGAGAACACGAACGGCAGCGCGGCCGGCACGCGGATCTTCAGCAGGATCTGCAGGGGGGTCGCGCCGAGGATGCGGAGCAGGTTCACCGCGTCGGGATCCGCGGCCCGCAGGCCGTCGACGGTGTTGACGACGATCGGGAAGAACACGATGAGGGCGGCCATCGCGATCTTGGAGAGCAGGCCGTACCCGAACCACACGACGAGCAGCGGCGCGATGGCAAACACCGGGATGGTCTGGCTCGCGATCACAAGCGGGTAGATCGCGCGCTCGACGGTGCGGGACGAGAAGATCAGCAGCGCGAGGACGATCCCGACGACGAACGCGATCGCGAACCCAAGGAGCACCTCCTCCAGCGTGACCGCCGCCTGCGCGAGGAGCGTCGCCTGATCGGAGACCAGCAGCCCGGCGATCCGGCTGGGGGCCGGCAGGATGTAGAACGGCACGTCGAGCGCACGCACGCCCCACTCCCACAAGAGGACGAGCGCCGCCAGCAGCGCGGCCGGCGGGGCTGCCTGCGCCGCCCCGCGGCGCAGCCCCCCGAGCCACCCCGCGTCGGCGGGCGCCGCCCCGCCGGACGCCGGCGCGGCGCGGTGAGGGGCCGCCAGCGGGCGGGGCGGCAGCGTGCTCATGCCCGGGCCTCCGCCAGCTCCGCCTCGAGCACGTCCAGCAGCCGGGCCTTGGTGCTCACGACCGCGTCGCCGGTGGGCTGCCGGGGACGCGGGAGGTCGATCGCGACCTCGGCCCGCACGCGGCCCGGGCGCGCCGACAGCACGTAGATCCGGTCGGCGAGGAGCACCGCTTCCTCCACGTCGTGCGTGACGAACAGCACGGTTCGCCCGAACTCCTCCCGCAGGCGCAGCAGGTAGCCCTGCATCGCCCTCCGCGTCATCGCGTCGAGCGCGCCGAACGGCTCGTCCAGGACCAGCAGGTGCCGGTCGCAGAGCAGCGTGCGGACGAGCGCCACGCGCTGGCGCATCCCGCCGGACAGCAGCGCAGGGTACGCGCGCTCGAATCCCTCCAGCCCAAACCGGCGGAGCATCTCGCGCGCCCGGGCGCGGGCGGGCGCCCGCGCCACGCCCTGGATCTCCATCCCCAGGATCGCGTTGTCGATGACGGTCCGCCAGGGGAGCAGCAGGTCCTTCTGCTGCATGTACGCGACGCGGCCCCGCGCGACCGTGTCGATCGGCGTGCCCTCGAGGCGCAGCGCGCCCGCGTCGGCCGGGATGAGGCCCGCGACGATGTTGCACAGCGTGCTCTTCCCGCACCCGCTCGGCCCGAGCAGGGCGACGAACTCCCGACGCCCCACGGTGAGCGACACGTCCTCGAGGACGTCGAGCCAGCCGCCGTCGCGGCGGAAGCGCTTCACGAGCCCTCTGATCTCCAGCACCGCGGCCATCGGCAGCGCGCCGCGCAGCAAAAAGCGCCGTCCCCGGAACCGGGGCGGCGCGCGCATCCTCTCCCTCCGCTGGCATTACCCAGATCAGGTTCCGGGGTCGATGGCAGGGTCAGCCATCCTCTCAGCCTGGTCTCCCCAAGCTCCCCCACGTGCTATGCGATTTGCCCCCAGTATAGCATACGGCGCGGCGCCCGCAAGGGCGCTCAAGACGCTCAGGACGCAAGCACCCGCCACAACTCGTCCCGCGTCGGCGGCACCAGCGGCTCCGCGCGGCCGCCGCGGCACACCCGGCGGCCCTCGGCGGTGAACTCGCCGATCGCCGCGACGGGCACGCCCGCCGCCTCGACCGCGGCGGCCGCGCGCGACGGGTCGGACGTCGCGATCAGCAGCGCGCCGCTCCCGATCAGGCCGAGCGGGTCGGCGCCGAGGTGCGCGCAGATCGCGCGGGTCTCCGGCAGCACCGGGACCCGATCCGCGTCGAGGCGCACGCCGATCCCGGAGGCGACCGCCATCTCGTAGGCGGCGCCCAGCACGCCGCCTTCGGTGACGTCGTGCATCGCCCGCGCGCCGGCCGCCGCGGCCGCCCGCCCCTCCGGCAGCACGCTGATCCGGTCCCGGAACGCACGCGCCCGCGCGAGCAGCGCCGCGCCGAGGGCCGGCCGCAGCCGGGCCTCCAGGTCCGTGGCCAGGATCGCGGTGCCCTCGATCCCGGCGCCCTTCGTCAGCAGCAGCGTATCCCCGGGCCGCGCGCCCCCGCTGCGCAGCACCCGGTCACGCCTCGCTCGCCCGAGCGCGGTCACGACGGCCAGCGTCCGGTCGATCCCTCCCGTTACCTCGGTGTGGCCGCCCACGATCTCGACGCCCAGGGCGCGGGCGGCCTCCGAGGCATCGCGCATCACGCGGGCGAGGTCGTCGACGGGATCGCCCGGCGCCAGCAGCAGGGTCAGCGCGAGGGCCACCGGCTCGGCGCCGCAGGCGGCCAGGTCGTTCGTGGCGACCATGACCGCGTACCACCCCAGGTCCTCGCGGGCGCCGGTGATCGGATCGGTGGTCAGCACGGCCGCCTCCTCGCCGAAGGCGATCACCGCGCAGTCCTCGCCGAACCCGGCGTGGAGCAGCACGTCGCCCCGTCGCGCCCCGAGGCGCGTGTACACGTGCGAGGCCAGCAAATCCGCCGGCACCTTGCCGATGGGAAGCCCCGGGTGCACCGCGGAGGCCCCGCCGCGGTTAGACGGCGACCCGCGGCGCGATCAGGGTCATCTTGTCCCGGATCTCCTGGGCGACCTGGAGCGCGCGCAGCCCGTGCTCCCCCGGCACGAGCGGCGACGCCTCCCCGCGCACGCACTGCACGAAGTGCGTCAGCTCCGCGCGCAGCGGCTCCTCGCCCTTGACGATCGTCCGCCGCTGCATCCCCCGGCGCCGCACCGTGATCTGCTGGCTGAGGTAGTTGAGGTGGATGAACCCGTCGGGCAGGGTGATCTCCAGCTCGGCGGCCTTGACCGGCGAGACCCGGCTCGCCACGAAGCTGGCGAGGCAGCCGTTCTTGAGCACCAGGTGCGCCACGGCCAGGTCGTCGTCCTCGCCGTGGATCGCGGCGCCGATGGCGCTCACGCGCGCCACCGGGGACCGCAGCAGCGTGAGGATGATGTCGAGGTCGTGGATCATCAGGTCCAGGACCACGCCGACGTCCATCGCCCGCTGCGGGTTCCACGGCCGGACCCGTCGCACCTGGACGAACAGCGGGTCCGTCACCAGCTCGCTGAGGGCCTGCACGGCCGGCTTGAACCGCTCGACGTGGCCGACGAGCAGGACCACGCCCCGCCGCTGGGCCAGGTCGACGAGGTCGGCGGCCTGTTCCACGGTCGTCGTGATCGGCTTCTCGACGAGCACGTGGATCCCGCGCTCCAAGAAGTCCCGGGCGATCTCGTAGTGCAGCGCCGTGGGCACGACGATGCTGACCGCGTCGACCTGGCCGAACAGCATCCGGTGGTCGTGGTATCCCGCCGCCCCGTACCGGCGCGCGAGCACGCCCGCCTCGCGCGGGGCGGTGTCCACGACCCCGGCCAGGCGGGCGCCCGGAAGGTGGTGGTAGATCCGCGCGTGGTGCTGGCCCCACTGCCCCACGCCCACCACCCCCACGCGGATCGCCCCGCTCATCGCCGCCTCCTCAGTGGCGCCTCACCGCCTATCCGCGCGCGTCGAACCGCCGGATCGCCTCGATGATCCGGTCGAGCTCCGCCTCGTGGAGGGCCGGGTGCACAGGGATGCTCAGTACCTCGCGGGCCGCGCGTTCGGCCTCGGGGCAGTGGGTGTCGCCGTAGCCCAGCCGGCGGTACAACGGGCTCGCGTAGATGGGTTGCGGGTAGTAGACGCGGGTGCCGATGCCCAGGTCCGCGAGGTGGCGGGCGAGCCGATCGCGCACCCGGGGAACCCGGACGGTGAATTGATGGTAGACGTGCACGCACCCGGGCGGCTCGAAGGGAAGGGTCAGCCACTCGAGCCCACTGAGGCCCGCGCGGAGCCGGTCGGCGTTCCGCCGCCGACGCGCGTTGCGCGCGTCCAGGTGCGCGAGCTGCGCGCAGCCGAGCGCGCCCGCGATCTCGGTCATCCGGTAGTTGTACCCCAGCTCCTCGTAGACGTACTGCGCCCTCTGCCCGCAGTTCACGAGGACGCGCGCGCGGTCCGCGAGCGCCGCCCGGTCGGTGACGATCATCCCTCCCTCGCCGGTGGTGAGGTTCTTGGACGGGTAGAAGCTGAACGCGCCGGCCGCCCCGAACGTCCCGACCCGCCGGCCGCCGAAGACCGCCCCGTGTGCCTGGGCGGCGTCCTCGACTACGATCGCGTCGTGGGCGCGCGCCAGTTGCAGCAGCGCGTCCATCTGACACGGCAGCCCGTACAGGTGCACCGGGAGGAGCGCGCGCGCGCCCGGTGTGCGCGCGAGCGCGTCCGAGGCGGCCTGGGGGTCGAGGTTGTACGTCCGGGGATCGATGTCCGCGAACACCGGGCGCGCGCCGCAGTGCAGGATCGCGCTCGCCGTGGCGCCGAACGAGAACGGGCTCGTGATGACCGCGGTGCCGGGCCCCACGCCCGCCGCCTGCAGCGCGACGATGAGCGCGGTCGTCCCCGAGGAGGTGCCGATCCCGTGCGCCGCGCCGACGTACGCGCTGAACGCCTGCTCGAACTCCGCGACCCGCCGCCCGGCCGCGAGCTGGCCCGACTCGAGCACATCGAGCACCCGCCGCTTCTCCTCGTCGGTGATGAGAGGCTGCGCGATCGGGATCTCGTGCTGCGATGTCGTCCGCATCGCTCCGGCGGCTCTGCCCTCCCGCACAGGCTCGGCAGCCCCGGCGCGCGCCGGGGCGAATCTCCCGCGTGATTCTGCGCGTGCGGGGGATTTCCTCTCGCCGGGGCGCGCTCAGCGCCGCGTCTCCATCCGGCTGCGCAGCGCGGCCAGCATGCGCTCCAGGTTGTCCTTCATCTTGACGCGCAGCAGCGCGCTCAGGAGGCCGCCGATCAGGGGGATCCCGAACTCGAACTCGACGACGATCGTGGTGCGCGTGCCCTCGCCGTCCGGCTCGAAGGCCCACGTCCCTTCGTACCGCTCGAAGTCGCCCTCGCGCTGCCGGAACCGACACAGGTGCCGCGCGTCGTCCCAGGCGTCCTCCTCGATCCACCGGATCCGGCGGCCTTCGACGACCCCGACCCACTCGGTCAGGGTCGGCAGGCCGCCCGTGCGCGCGAGCACGGTGACGCGCTCGAGGTCGGGCATGAACTGCGGGAACTCCTCCACCCGCTTGGCGACGTCGTACACGGCCGCCACCGGAGCGCGCACGACCGTCGAGGCCTCCACGCGTGGCATGCTCGCCTCCCTCCGGCGCGGGCGCGGCGACCGGCGACGGCCGGCTACGCGTGCAACTCGATCACGTCGCCGTCGTCGAGCACGTGCTCCCGCTGCACCATCTGGCCCTCGAAGGTGCGGGCCCCCCAGATCCGGGCATACTTGAGCCGCTCGACGAAATCCTTGTGGATCGCCGCCGCGGCGTCCTGGACCGTCGAGCCGCGCGGGAGCACGAACGGCGCGGACAGATCGGGCTTGTGCCCCGGAATCTTCGTGTAGACCCGGATGACGTCGAGCAACCGGAACATCTCCGCCCGCAGCGCGTCGAGGCGCACGCCTGTGTCGGCGGAAACGGCCAGCACCGGAAACCGTTCGCCGTAGATCTCCCGCAGGATCTCCAGGCGGGTCGCCGCGTCGGGGGCGTCGGCTTTCGCACCGACGAGCAGGGCCGGCACCGCCTCGTCGCCGGGCGGCCGGCGGCGCGCGGTGGGCCCGGGCGCGCCGCCCGGCCGCGACCCCACCAGGCGGGTCCGGAACTGTGCGGCGAGCTCCAGGGTCTGTTCGATCCCCGCGAGCAGGTCGTCGTCGCTCAAGTCCGCGACGAGCAGCGCGCCGTCGGCCTGCCGGATCAGGGCGAAGAGCCAGGGCTCCGACGTCTCGGGCGCGATCGGCGGCAGGTCCACGAGCTGGATCTGGATGTTCTCGTAGGCGACCATGCCCGGCAGCGGCTGCCGCGTCGCAAACGGGTAGGGCGCCACGACCGGCGTCGCGTTGCTGAGCGCCGCCAGGAGCCGCGACTTGCCGGCGTTGGGAGGGCCGACCAGCGCGATCTGGCCGGCTCCCTCGCGCGGCACGTGGTGCCAGGTCGGCCCCTTCGCCGAGGACCGCCGCCGCGCCGCCTCGGTCCGCGCCTTGGCCATGCGCCGGCGGATGTCCGCGCGCATGTGCTCCGTCCCCTTGTGCTTGGGGATCGTCGCCATCATCTCTTCGAGGGCGGCGAGCTGCTCCTCCGGCGTCTGGGCCTGCCGGTACCGGCGCTCGGCTTCGAGGTACTGAGGCGTGAGGTTCGCGGGCATCGAGGCTCGCGATCTAGTCGTGTCGACTCGTGCAGCACCTCGATTGTAACAGAGCCCGCCGGGTCGGGGAAACGGACCGCCGGCCCCGCCGCGGGTCAGGCGCGGGCTCGCAGCGATCCGGTGCCAGCGGGAGCCGGGCACGGACGGCTCCCCTCCGGTCGAATCCGTTCCCCGACGGCGAGCGCGGGACGGCCTCCGCGCCCCTGCCCGAGCGACCGCCAGGCTCTCGCAGGCCCGGCACGCCCGTAACGGAGCACGCGGTCAGGGACCGGGGGAGCCCGCGGGGTGCTGGGCCAGCGGGAAGCGGCGCGGCACGCCCGCCCTGAGCAGCGCCGAGGCGGCGTGCCCCACCACCGCTTCCACCCGTCGGGCGACCTCGAGGAGCGCGTCGAGGCGCACGTGCGTCGCGATCCCCATCTCAGCGAGCATGTGCACGAGGTCCTCCGTCGCCACGTTGCCGGCCGCCCCGGGCGCGAACGGGCACCCGCCGAGGCCCGCGACCGAGGCGTCGAGGTGCGTCACGCCGCCGGCCAGGCCGGCCAGCGCGTTCGCCAGGGCCATGCCGCGGGTGTTGTGCAGGTGGAGGCCGAAGGCGACCTGGGGGAACCGCGCGCGCAGCGCGGCCACGGTCGTGGACACCTGCCGCGGGTTGGCCATGCCGACGGTGTCCGCCAGGCTCACCCGGGTGAGCCCGAGCTCCTCCACCGCGTGTCCCACCAGAGCCTCGACCCGCGCGTACGGCGGGACGCCCTCGAACGGGCACCCGAGGGCGACGGCGATCCCGATCGCCACGTCCCGGCCGGCGGCGCGCGCCATCGGCACGATCCGCCCCACCCGCTCGAGGGCCCGGCGCGTCGGCATGCGGGTGTTGCTGAGCGAGTGCGAGTCGGTCGCCGAGACGACGACGTCGAGGCGATCGCAGCCGGCGGCGATCGCCCGCTCCGCGCCCCGCTCGTTGGGCACGAGGCCGGCGTAGAGGACGCCGTGCTCGCGCCGGAGGCCCGCCATCACCTCCTCGGCGTCCCGCATCTGCGGCACCGCGGTCGGACGGACGAACGACGTCGCCTGGATCTCGCGCAGCCCCGTGCGCGACAGCAGATCGATGATGGCGATCTTGGTGGGCGTGGGGATGAACGACGGCTCCATCTGGAAGCCGTCCCGCGGGCCGACCTCGCACACCGTCACGGACGCCGGCCACCTCATCGTCCACCCCCCGGCGCCGCGCGGTCGGCCCGCCCGGGCGACGCGGCCTCAGAACGACCGGGGCAAGCCGAGGACGTGCTGCCCGACATAGCTGAGGATCAGATTGTTCGGCACCGGGGCCACGAGGTGGAGGCGGTTCTCGCGGAACTTCCGCTCGATGTCGTAGTCCACGGCCATCCCGTACCCGCCGAACGTCGTCATCGCCACGTTGGCGGCGTCCCACGCCGCCTCGGAGGCGAGGAACTTGGCCATGTTGGCCTCCGCGCCGCACGGCGCGCCTCGATCGAACAGCGTCGCCGCCTTGTCGCGCACGAGGCCCGCCGCGACGAGGGCCATGTGCGCCCGGGCGATCGGAAACTGCACGCCCTGATTCTGCCCGATCGGGCGGCCGAACACGACGCGGTCACGGGCGCGCGCCGTGGCCCGCTCGACGAAGAACGCCCCGTCCCCCAGACACTCCGAGGCGATCAGGATCCGCTCGGCGTTCATGCCGCTCAGGACGTAGGAGAACCCCTTCCCCTCCTCCCCGATCCGGTTCTCCGCCGGCACCTCCACGCCGTCGAAGACGAGCTCGTTCGTCTCGTTGTTGAGCATGGTGCGGATCGGCCGGACGGTGAGCCCGCGCCCCGCCTCGCGCAGGTCGACGAGGAAGAGGCTGAGTCCCTGCGTGCGCGTCTCCACCTGCGCCGGCGGGGTCGTGCGGGCCAGCAGCAGCATCAGGTCCGAGTGCTGCACCCGCGAGATGAAGATCTTCCGCCCGCGGACGACGTACCGGTCGCCCCGTCGCTCGGCGAACGTCGCGATCTGCGTCGTGTCGAGGCCGGCGTCGGGCTCCGTGACCGCGAACGCCTGCAGCCGCAGCTCCCCCGCGGCGATCGCCGGCAGGTACCGCCGCTTCTGCTCCTCGCTCGCGTGACGCACCAGGGCGCCCATCATGTAGATCTGGGCGTGGCACGGCTGCGCGTTGCCGCCGGACCGGTTGACCTCCTCGAGGATCAGCCCCGCCTCCAGCGTGCCGAGCCCTCCGCCCCCGTACTGGCGCGGGATCAGCACCGAGAGCCACCCGGCCTCGGTCATCGCCCGGACGAAGTCCTCGGGATACCGGCGCTCGGCGTCGAGCCGCCTCCAGTACTCGGGCGGGAAGCGCCGGCACAGCTCGCGGACCGCCGCGCGGATCTCCTGCTGGCGCTCGGTCAGCTCGAACTCCATCCGTCGCCCTCCGCCGCCCCGCGCACCGCGCGCGACCGCAGGAGCGCGGCGACCTCGCCGGGCGCAAATCCGAGCTCCGCCAGGATCTCGCCCGTGTGCTCGCCCCGCGCGGGCGGGCGGCGCCGCAGCGCGGGGCGCTCGCCGTCCACGACGATGGGCAGCCCGACGGAGCGAAAGTGCGGGATCGCGGGATGCGGCGCGGTCTGAAAGATGCCGAGCGCCTGTGCCTGGGGATCCGTGGCCACCTCGGCGACCGAGCGGATCGGGGCGGCGGGGACGCCGGCGCGGTCCAACGATGCGGCGAGCTCCCCGGTCGTCCGCTCCCGGGAGACGGACTCGATCGCCGCGTGGAGGGCGGCGCGGTGCCGCACGCGGTCGGCGTTGTGGCGGAACCGCGCGTCCTCCGCCCACTCCGGATGGCCGAGGACCCGGCACAGCAGCCCGAACAGCCGGTCGTTGCCGGCCGCGATCATGAGGTGGCCGTCGCGCGTGGCGAAGCTCTCATACGGGGCGATCATCGGGCTCCCGGAGCCCATCCGCTGCGGCGCGACCCCGCTCGCCCAGTACGCGGCGATGTGGTAGGTCATCCACATGAGGGTCGTCTCGTACAGGGACGTGACGATCCGCTGGCCGCGTCCGTGCCGGCGGCGCGCCTCGAGCCCCGCGAGGATCGCGAGCGCCGCCCACATCCCCGTGCCCATGTCGGCGGGCGAGGTCCCGGTGCGCACCGGCGGGCCGTCCGGCTCCCCGGTCATGCTCATCAGCCCCCCGCAGGCCTGCATCAGGGGATCGTAACCCGGCCGGTCGCGCAGCGGCCCACGGTCTCCGAACGGGGTGATGCTGCAGTAGATCACCCGCGGGTTGCGCGCGTGCGCCCACGCGTACCCGTAGCCCAGCCGGTCGAGGAACCCCGGCCGGAAGCTCTCCAGCACGACGTCGCACGCCTCCACCAGCCGGTCGAGGACCACCCGCGCGTCCGGCTCCTTCAGGTCGAGCGCGAGGGAGCGCTTGTTCCGGTTGAGCGCGAGGAAGATCGGCGCATCATCCCCCCAGAACGGCGGTCCCCAGTGCCGGGCGTCGTCCCCCGTGACCGGGTGCTCGACTTTCACCACGTCGGCGCCGAACTCGGCGAGGATCATCGCGGCGAACGGCCCGGCGACGTTGCGCGTCAGGTCAAGCACGCGCACGTCCCGGAGCGGCAGATCCGGTGCCATGAGCTCCTCCTCGTCCACGGAGCGGCGCCACACCCGGCACCGCACTATTCACCCCGGAGAAGGGCCGGCCCTTCGCTGCGCCAGCCGCGCACGCGGAGCCGGCGGGCGGCGCCCGCGCGGGCCGCGGCCGCGGCACCGGGCATCACCGACGGGTGCCGTCCGGTCAGCGGTGACGGGAGCTACCGGCCCGGGAGCTCGAGCACGGCCTCCCCGGCATCGTGCGGCAGCGTGACGACGAGCGTGCCGGACGCCGGGTCCGGCTCCCCGCGCGCGCCGTCCGGGGCCCCCACCCGCCAGCCCCCCTCCAGCCCGTACCACCGCAACCGGAGCGCCCGCCGCGCGCCCCCAGGCGTTCCCTCGGCGCTCAGGGAGACGCGCAGGCGCCTCGCGCCCTCCGGACCGCCGGATCGCCGCGCGGGGGCGCCCGTGGGCTGGGCGTGCGCCACGAGGCGCGAGACGCACCGGTCGAGCGGGCGATCCTGCGGGGTACGCCCGTCGTCCTCGTACAGCCGGCCCGCGGCAACGACCGGCCCGCCGGCGTCGCCCTCGCCGCCCCGGGGCACGGCGGCCCCCTGTGCCTGGCGCAGCTCGGGGAAGACCCGCCACTCCAGCTCCTCCCACACCGCGCGGTCCGGCGTGTGCGGGCGAGGCGGCGTCACCGGCACCGCGGCGCCGGCCCGCAGGAAGACCGGAATCCGGCCGAGCGGCGCGTCGACGACGGTCCACGCCGGCCCCGCCGTGATCGCGCCGGTCCACCAGTCCGCCCACCGGCCCCGGGGAAAGTACACGGCGCGACGGCGGGCGCCGGGGCGCGTCACCGGCGCGACGAGCATGTCGCCGCCCCAGAGAAACTCGTCGTGGAGATGGTAGGTGTCCGGATCGTCGGCGTAGTGGAGGAAGAGCGGGCGCATCGGCGGCAGGCCCGAGGCCGCCGCCTCCTCCATCAACGTGTACAGGTACGGCAACAGCGCGTAGCGCAGGGCGATCGCGTCGCGCACGAGCGCCGCGGTCTCCTCCCCGAACGCCCACGGCTCCTGCCGGCGCGACCCGCGGATCGAGTGGTTCCGCATCAGCGGGTAGAACGCCCCCAGTTGCGTCCACCGGACCAGCAGCTCGCCGTCGGCGTTGCCGTGGAACCCGCCGATGTCGGCCCCGATGAACGGCACGCCGGACAGGCCGAGGTTGAGCAGCATCGGCACGGACGCCTCGAGGTGCTCCCACCACGAGGAGTTGTCGCCGGTCCAGACGGCCGCGTACCGCTGGATCCCGGCGTACCCGGCGCGGGAGATGACAAACGGCCGCTCCTCGGGCCTGAGGCGCCGCAGGCCCTCCCACGTCGCGCGGGCGTGACACAGCCCGTAGAGGTTGTGCACCTCGAGGTGCGTGCGCGTGCCGTGGCGCGCGTCGACCGGCAGCGTGCGGCCCGGCGTGCCGCGGACGCTCGGCTCGTTCATGTCGTTCCAGATGCCGGCGATCCCGGCCTCGCAGAGCGGGCGGAACAGCGTGCCCCACCAGGCTCGCGCCTCCGGGTCGAGGAAGTCCACGAACACCGCGGGCTTCGTCCACACCTCGGCCTCGAAGACGTCCCCGTTCCCGTCGCGCACGAGCAGGCCGCGGGCCGCGGCCTCTTCGTACGGCCGGTATCCGGGCTCGGGCTTGAGGCTCGGCTCCCCGATCACCACGAGCCGGACGCCGTCCGCACGGAGATCCCGCGCGAGCCGGGCGGGATCCGGGAAGCGCGCGGGGTCCCAGGTAAAGGCCCGGTACGCGTCCATGTAGTCGATGTCGAGGTGCACGACGTCGAGCGGGATGCCCCTCGCCCGGAACGCCCGGACGATCGCGCGCACCTCCGCATCGGTGCGATAGCTCCACCGCGACTGGTGGTAGCCGAGGGCCCACAGCGGCGGCAGCGGCGTGCGCCCCGTGAGCGCGGTGTACCGCTCGAGCACGGTGGACGGCTCGGGGCCGGCGATCGCGTAGAGGTCCAGGCTCGGCCCGTCGACCCGCACCTCGACGCGCTCGGGGTCGGTCGCCGCGACATCGAACACGCTGCGCCAGGGCTCGTCGACGAGGATGCCGGCGGCCTGCCCGCGCTCGAGCTGGAGGAAGAAGGGGATCGCCTGGTACAGCGCGTCCGTGCTGGGCAGGATCGGGCTGATGTCGCTCGCCCAGTTCGTGTAGCGCCGCCCCCTGCGGTCGAGCCATCCGCTCCGCTCGCCCAGGCCGTAGTACCGCCGCTCCGGAGGCGCGAGCAGCTGCAGGCTCACCCCGTGTCCGAGGACGCGCCCGTCGAGCAGGGCGGTCAGGTGGGGCGACCCCTCGTCCCCGGTCTCGAACAGCGGTCGCAGGTGCGGCTCCTCGATCCACCGCCGCTCCTCGCCGATCCAGCACGCGGCCGCGCAGACGGTCGGGCCGGGGCCGGCAAACTCCCAGCCGAGCGGGTCGAGCGCGATCTCGCACCGCAGGCCCTCCGCCTCCAACGTGAGGCGCCCCGCGCGCTCCGCCACGCGGAGCGCGCGGGGCCGGCGCGGGCGCTCCGGCGCCCACGGCACCTTCCGGGCGGCCATGCCGGGCGTGCGGAGGCACAGGCGGAGCACGCCGGCGAGCGGCGAGGTCACCTCGAGCCGGCCGGACGGGCCTTCCAGCACGAGGTGGTGCCGGCCGGCGTGCCAGCGGTCAAACCGCGCCAGCATCGCCAGCGGCCCGCCCCGCCCGCAGCGGGCCGGCGGCGAGATACCGCGAGGGCAGCGGGTGGCCGAGGGCGTCTCCGAGCGACCGGGAGGCCACGGCCACGGCCTCGAGGTCCACGCCCGTCTCGATGCCGAGCCCGTGGAGCATGTACAGCAGGTCCTCCGTCGCCAGGTTGCCCGCGGCGCCCGGCGCGTAGGGGCAACCGCCGAGCCCGCCCGCGGCCGCGTCCACGGTCGCCACGCCGCAGAGCAGCGACGCCAGCACGTTCGCAAGCGCCGTGCCGCGGGTGTCGTGGAAGTGCACGGCCAAGCCCCCCGCCGGCATCTCCCGGCCGAGCCGCTCGAGCAGCGCGGACACCTCGCCCGGCGTCGCGGCCCCGATCGTGTCGGCGAGCGAGACCTCGTAGCACCCCATCTCGATGAGCGCGGACGCGACCCGGAGGACCGCGTCCGGCGCGATCCGCCCCGCGTAGGGGCACCACCACGCCGTCGAGACGTAGGCGCGGACGCGGCAGCCGTGCGCGCGCGCCAGGCTGAGGACCTCCCGGAAGCTGGCCAGGGAGTCGGCGATGCTCATGTTGATGTTGCGCCGGGCAAACGCCTCGGAGGCCGCCGTGAACACCGCCACCTCCCTCGCCCCGCAGGCGAGCGCCCGCTCCATGCCGCGCCGGTTGGGCACGAGCGCGGACAGCACCGGACCGCGCAGGTCCGCGAGGGCGCGGAACACCTCGTCGCTGTCCGCCATCTGCGGCACCCGGTCGGGCCGGACGAACGCGCCCGCCTCGATCGCGGGAAGCCCGGATGCGGCGAGGCGCCGGATGAACGCGACCTTGGCGCCGGCGGACAGGATCGCGCGCTCGTTCTGCAGGCCGTCGCGCGGGCCCACCTCGACGACCCGCACCCGCCGCGGCAGCCGACCTCCGCTCAGCATCGCGATGCGGCTACGGCGGGGGCGCGATCTCCGCCACCGCGGCGCCGCCCTCCACCTGCTGGCCGGGCCGGACGAGCAGCCGGCGCACGATGCCGGCCCGCGCGGCCCGGATCACGTGCTCCATCTTCATCGCCTCCACGATCACGAGCGCCTGCCCCGGCCGGACCGGATCCCCCTCCCGCACCAGCACCCCGGTCACGAGGCCGGGCATCGGCGCGCTGAGGTCTGCGCTTCCGGCAGCATCTCGCCGGCGTCCCCCCGAGCGCCGCTCCACCCGGTACTCGAGCGTGCGGCCGCCGACGTGGAGCGCCCGTCGCTCCCCCGCCTCGACGGCATGGAGCAGGTAGGTCCGCCCGCCGGTTGTCAGCGTGAAGACGCCGGGCTCGAGCGGCGCGAGCCGCGCGCGCACCTCGTGCCGGCCGGCCGAGACGCGCCACTCCTCGCCGTCGCGCGCCACGCGCAGCGGCACCGCCTCGTCGTCGACGAGGAGCACGATCTCCTCAGGCACCCCGCGCTCCCATGCGCCACGGCCCGATCGTCTCCCACGGATCGGAGGCCGGCCGCGCGCCGGACGGCCCTGCCGGGCCCGCGGCGCCGGCGGGGGGCGCGGCCTCGCGGAGCGCCTCCAGGATGCCCGCGGCCGCGAGCGCGAGCAGGGGCTCCCCGGGACGCCAGCCGGGGAAGTGTCGCTCGACAAACCGCGTCGTCGTCTCCCCGCGCCGGAACGCCTCGTGCCCGACGATCGCCTGCAGGAAGTCCAGGTTCGTCCGGCACCCGAGGATCACGTACCGCCGCAGCGCCTCGGCCATCCGGTCGATCGCATCCTCCCGCGTGCGGTCCCACACGATGACCTTCGAGAGCAGCGGGTCGTAGGCGACCGGCACCTGCCATCCCTCGCGGAGGCCAGAGTCCACGCGGACGCCCGGCCCGGCCGGTTCGCGCAGCAGCCGGATCACCCCCGGGGACGGGCGGAAGTCGCGCGCCGGGTCCTCGGCGTAGACGCGGCACTCGATCGCGTGGCCGCGCGGCTCGACGGGCTCGAGCCGGAGCGGCTCGCCCTCGGCGATCCGCAACTGCGCCTTCACGAGGTCGACGCCCGCGGTGGCCTCGGTCACGGGATGCTCCACCTGGAGGCGGGTGTTCATCTCCAGGAAGTAGAACCGCTCGTCCGCGTCCACCAGGAACTCGGCGGTGCCCGCGCTCACGTAGCCGGCGGCCGCGGCGACCGCCCGGGCGGCGTGCGCGAGCCGTGCGCGCAGGGCCGGCGAGGCGAACGGCGAGGGCGCCTCCTCGACGATCTTCTGGCGGCGCCGCTGGACGCTGCACTCGCGCTCCCCCAGCGCGAGCACGCTGCCGTGCTGGTCGGCCAGCACCTGCACCTCGATGTGGCGGACCTCGGGCAGGTAGCGCTCGAGCAGGAGGCCGCCGGAGCCGAACGCCGCCGCGGCCTCCCGGCGGGCGGCCCGCAGGGCCTCGGCGAGCGCCTCCTCCCGCTCCACGAGCCGCATCCCGAGGCCCCCGCCGCCGGCGGCGGCCTTGATCAGCACCGGCAGGCCGAGGCGACGCGCGGCCGCGCGCAGCGCCTCGTCGGAGGCGCCGGGCTCCGCGTATCCCGGGACCTCGGGGATCCCGGCCTCGCGGGCGACCCGCCGGGCCGTGGCCTTGTCGCCCAGGGCGGCGATCACCTCGGGCGGGGGGCCCACCCACACCATCCCGGCGTCGCGCACCGCCGCCGCGAACTCCGCGGACTCCGCGAGGAACCCGTAGCCGGGGTGCACGGCGTCGGCCTCGGCCCGGCGCGCCGCGTCGATGAGGCGGCCGATGTTGAGGTAGCTCTCGCGCGGCTCGGGGGGGCCGAGCGGCACCCGCACGTCCGCGAGGCGCGGATGGAGCGCGTCCGCGTCGGCGTCCGAGTACACCGCGGCGGCCCGGAGCCCCAGCTCGCGGCACGCGCGGATGATGCGTACCGCGATCTCCCCGCGGTTGGCGGCCAGGACCGTCTGGATGCGAGGCATCGCTGGCCCGCGTCCGGCCCGCCGGCTACATCCGGAACACGCCCGGACGCATCGGCTCGATCGGGGCGTTCAGCGTCACGGACAGCGCCAGTGCGAGGACCGTTCGGGTCTCGGTCGGATCGATGATCCCGTCGTCCCACAGCCGGGCGGTGCTGTAGTAGGCGTTCCCCTCCTCCTCGTACTTGGCCAGGATCGGAGCGACGAGCGCGTCCTCCTCCTCGGGCGACATCGTCCGGCCCTCGCGGCGGAGCTGGTCGCGCTTGACCGTGAGCAGCACCGTCGCGGCCTGCTCCGCTCCCATCACCGAGATCCGGGCGTTCGGCCACATCCAGAGGAACCGCGGCTCGTACGCGCGGCCGCACATCGCGTAGTTCCCGGCGCCGTAGGAGCCGCCGATGATCACGGTGAGGCGGGGGACGCCCGAGGTCGCGACCGCGTGCACCATCTTGGCGCCCGCGCGCGCGATCCCGGCCGCCTCGTACTCGCGCCCGACGATGAACCCGGTGATGTTCTGCAGGAACACGAGGGGAATACGGCGCTGCCCGCACAGCTCGATGAAGTGCGCCCCCTTTTCGGCGCTTTCGACGAAGAGGACGCCGTTGTTGGCGACGATCCCCACCGGGATTCCATGGATGCGCGCGAACCCCGTCACGAGCGTCGTGCCGTACAGCGCCTTGAACTCCTGGAACCGGCTGCCGTCGACGAGCCGGGCGATGACCTCGCGCGCGTCGAACTGGCGGCGCAGGTCGACCGGCAGGATGCCGTAGAGCTCCCGGGGATCGTACCGGGGCTCCTCCGGCGGCGCGATGTCGAGCGCCGGCCGCTTCACGCGGTTGAGCGACCCGACGATCTCGCGGACGATCGCCATCGCGTCGTCGTCGTCCTCGGCGAGATAGTCGGTGACCCCGCTGCGCCGGCAGTGCACCTCCGCCCCGCCGAGGTCCTCCGCCGAGACCTCCTCGCCGGTCGCGGCGCGCACGAGCGGCGGGCCGCCGAGAAACACCGTGCCCGTGCCCCGGACGATCACCGCTTCGTCCGACATCGCGGGCACGTACGCGCCGCCGGCGGTGCACGAGCCGAGCACCGCGGCGATCTGGGGAATGCCCTGGGCGGAGAGGACGGCCTGGTTGTAGAAGATGCGGCCGAAGTGGTCGCGGTCAGGGAACACCTCGGCCTGCAGCGGCAGGAACGCCCCGCCGGAGTCGACGAGGTACACGCACGGCAACCGGTTCTCGAGCGCGATCTGCTGCGCGCGCAGGTGCTTCTTCACGGTCATCGGGTAGTACGTCCCGCCCTTGACCGTCGCGTCGTTGGCCACGATCATGCACTCGAGACCGCGCACGCGGCCGATGCCGGTCACGAGGCCCGCGGCCGGCGCCTCGCCCCCGTACATCCCCCAGGCCGCGAGCGGCGCGATCTCGAGGAACGGTGAGCCGGGGTCCAGCAGCGCCTCCACCCGCTCGCGCGCGGTCTTCTTGCCCTGCTCGCGGAGCCGGCGCTGGGCGCGGGGGCCGCCGCCCTGGCGCACGAGGGCCCGCCGCTCGGCAAGCTGGCGGGCCAGATCCTCGTGGTGCGCGCGGTTGGCCTGGAACTCGGCGGACCCGGGATCGACGCGGGAGTCGAGGATCCCCATCCGGAGGTCCTATTCCCCTCGCCGCGGGGCCGCCCCTCTTCCCTGTCTCCCGCCCCAACGCGGGCCGGGGATCGGGGCCCGCCCCGGCCGAGGCGGAACGTGCCTACGGGAAGACCTCGACCTCCGGGATCGGGGCGACGAGCTGCCCGCCCCACTCGCGGATGCAGGCCATCTCCTGCATGACCTCTTCCGCCGAGCGGCGCGGCAGCAGGAGCAGATAGTGGGGCCGGGTCTCGCGGATGAGGTCGGGGTGGTGGATCGGAATGTGGCTCCCGGGCAGAAACCGGCCGTGCCTCCGCGGCAGGCGGTCGACGGTGTAGTCGAGGAAGTCCCGGCCGATTCCGCAGTACGTCAGCAGCGTGCTGCCGGTCAGCGGGGCGCCGTAGCCGACCACCGCCTTGCCCGCGCGCTTGGCCGCGATCAGGAACTCCAGCAGCCGCCACTTCGCCGTCCTCGCCCGGCCTTCGAGCGACAGGTAGCCGTCGACGCGGGTCAGGCCGGCCGCCTCCTCCCTGGCCTTGAGGCGGGCGAGGCGCGGGGCGACGGGCTTCGTATCGTCCGCGACGTGGCGCGCGTACACCCGCACCGAGCCTTCGCGCGCCGGGATCTCCTCCGCGTCGAACACCGTCAGCCCGTGCCAGGCGAAGATCCGCTCCACGGCGCCTACGGAGAAGTACGAGACGTGCGCGTGGCAGACGGTGTCGAATCGGGCCTCCGCGATCAGCCGCATCACGTGCGGAAACTCCATCGCGATGACGCCCTGGGGCTTGAGCAGCATCTTGAGGCCTCGGACGAAGTCGTTGAGGCTGGCGGACCGCGCCAGCACATCGGCGCCGATCAACAGGTCCGCCTGTCGGCCCTCCGCGGCCAGGTCGCGCGCCAGCGCCTCGCCGAACGGCGCCACGACCGTGGGGATCCCCTTCGCGAGCGCGGCCCTGGCCGCCGCGCCCGCCGGCTCGATCCCGAGCACCGGAATCCGCCGCTCGGCGAGGTGCTGGAGCAGGGACCCGTCGCGGCTGCCCACCTCGACCACGCGGCTGCGGCCGCTCAGCGCGAACCGCTCGACCGCCATCTCGACGTACGCCCGCAGGTGCGGCGGCCCGCTGTCCGTCTCGGGCGGGACATCGGCGTGCGGGATCGCGCCGCGGCCCGCGGTCCCTTCGACCTGCACGAGCAGGCACTCCTCGCACACGGAGAGCCGCAGCGGGTAGAACGGCTCCATCCGCCGCAGGTCCGCGGCGGCGACGTACGCGTGCGCCAGGGGCTGCATCCCCAGGTCGAGGATGACCGTCCGCAGGGCCGCTCCGCAGAACCGGCATGCGGGGCCGTCCGTCTCCAACATGGCATCGCCTCCCCCCAACGCTTGCGGCCGACCCGCCGCCGCAGGCGCGCCGGCGGATGTCTCGACCTCATCCGGTTCCCGCGACAGCCCGATCTCCCAACAGGCCGACGGCGCGACGTGAATGGATCGTTGGACGGGAGGGATGCCGGAACAGCTCGCCTGTGGTGCCCGCGTGGCCGGCGTCCGCACGGGCGGCCGGGACCGGCGCGCGCCCCGTCCCCGCGCTGGTCCCGGGCGGGACCTCCGCACTTGCTGAGCGAGATTGTTCCAGATGCGGCGGGGCGACTCTTCGTTCGGACGGACGATTCCGGGCGCCTGAACGAACGACGGGGCGGCCGATACGTCGAGAGGGTCGGCGATCCCGGGGCGGGCGCGCGCCTAGGAGGAGTCCGCCCTGTGCCGGGCCACCACCCGGCAGAACGCCTCCACGACGCGGGGGTCGAACTGGGATCCGGCGCAGCGCCGGATCTCCGCGACGGCCTCGTCGTGCGTGCGGGCCGGCTTGTAGGGGCGGTCCTCGGTGATGGCGCCGTACGCGTCGACGACCGCGAGGATGCGCGAGCCGAGCGGGATGGCCTGTCCGCGGAGCCCGTCCGGGTATCCGCTGCCGTCCCACCGCTCCTGATGGTGGCGGACGAGCCCGGCCACGCCGCGCATGTGCTCGATCGGGCGGAGGATCGCCTCCCCGGTGACCGGGTGCTGGCGCATGGCGGCCCACTCCGCCTGGGTGAGCTCGGCCGGCTTGTTGAGGATCGCGTCCGGCACGCCGATCTTCCCGATGTCGTGCAGCCGCGCCCCCCACCGGATATCGCGGATCTCGTCCTCGTCGCACCCGACCTCGCGCGCGATATCCTCCGCCAGCGCGAGCATCCGGATCCCGTGGCCCCCGGTATAGGCATCGCGTGACTCGATCGCCTGCGCGAGCGCCAGGACCGTCTGCACGTACGTCTGCTGGAGGTGCTCGTGCAACCGCGCCCGCTTGATCGCGCTCCCGGCGATGTCGGCGATCCCCTCGAGCAGGCGGGCCGACTCCTCGTCGAAGGGGGCGGTGCCGGCGCCGCGCAGCCGGGCGACGCCGATCGTCCCCACCGTCTCCTCCTCGGCCCGCACCGCCGCGATCAGCACCGGTCCCACGAACCTGTAGAACAACGGATCGGGCCAGGACGGGAGCGCCTCCCGCGCCAGGTCGTCCGCGCGGTACACCGCCCCCGTGCGGACCGCCCGCCCGGAGATGGAATCGGCCAGCGGGGCGGACGCCTGGGACGGCACCGGGAGGCTGCCGGACGACCCGACGACGGTGAGCGTCTGTCTCTCGGCGTCCAGGAGGGTGATCCAGGCGCCATCGGCGCGGAGCAGGCGGGCCACGTGCTCCGTCAGGATCGGATACATGTCGGTCGACGCCCGGGCGGTGCGCAGGCGCTTGCTCAGCTCGAAGAGGTGCTCCAGCTCCGCCGTCCGCCGGACCTGCGCCTCGTGGAGGCGGGCGTTCTCCAGGGCCACCGCGGCCTGAGCGCAAAACGCGAGGAAGATCTCCTCCTCGGCCGCGGACCACGCACGCGGCTCCTCGTAGAAGCAGCTGATGTCCCCGATCACCCGGCCCTCGTAGAGGAGCGGCCAGTGTCCGTTCGCGCGCATGCCGGCCGCGTCGGCGAGCCGCGCCATCGCGTGGTCTCGTGGCAGTGCCTCGATATCCGGGATCAGGAACGGCCGCGTCGCCTGCACGACGCGGCCCCCGGGCAGCTCGAGCTGCTCGGGCGCGCCTCCCTCCTGCATGAGCCGGCCGGGAATGAGGTCGCGGTAGTGCGCGAGGGCCTGCGCGATCAGCCGGGCGGGGAGCCCTTGGTACCACGGGCACTCGATCCTGCCGTCCGGCCGGCGCACGTAGATCGCCACGTGACCGGTGCCGCTCAGGTAGCTGGCCCCGAACCCGATCGCGCGCAGGACCTCCCGCACGATGAGCGCCCGGTTGAGCAGCGCGCCGAGCGACACCAGGCGATCCATCAGGCGGGCCCGCTCGCGCAGCTCGGCTTCGGCGCGCTTGCGCTCCGAGATATCGCGGGCGATGCCGTGGACCTCGATCGGCGCGCCATCGCGGTAGATCACGCGCCCGCTGAGCTCGACGGGGATCCGGCGGCCGTCTTTGGCGAGGATCTCGATCTCGTACGGCGGCGTCGTTTCTCCGGCGAGCCGCCGCGCCAGCATCTCGCGGGCGAGATCCAGGTACTCCGGGGCGACCACCCGGCTGAAATCGAGCTGGAGGACCTCCTCCGTGGTATAGCCTGTCAGCCGGACGGCGGCCCGGTTGGCGCCCGTGAACCGCCCCGCCGCGTCCAGTGTATAGATGATGTCGGTCGCGTTGTCGAACAGGTCCCGGTAGCGCGCCTCGCTCTCGCGCAGCGCGCGCTCCGTCGCCACCTGTTCGGTGACATCCCGGGCCACCACCACCGCGGCCGGGCGGCCGGCAAACGTGACCGTGAACATCGCCGCGTCGACGAGGATCGTCCGCCCGTCCTTGCGGCGATGCCGCCGGGGGCCGGGGGGCCCCGCCGCCCGATCCTCCTGCGGCGCACCCGGCGGGCGGTCCGGGACCTCCTCGCCCAGCCGGATGTCCGTCAGATGCAGCGAGAGGAACTCGTCCCGCGTGTACCCGTACTGCCGGAGGGCCGCCTCGTTGACCTCGAGCAGTTGCAGCGTGGCGCGGTCGTAGACGAACATCGCGACGGGGCTGCGGGAGAAGAGCAGGTGGAAACCGGGATCGCGATCGAGGGACGCCATCTCGGCGCCGGCCATCCCTGGGCCCCCTGGATGCGCGTGGTCGCTCAGCGCCCGGAGCGCGACCGTCCAACCCCCTCTCTATGCCCGCTCGGGGCTCCGAGTAGACGCGCCCCCGCGGCGCGCCGCGAGGGGTCGCGGCCCGGAGCGCGCCGGGGCCCGCAGCCCGCGGGGTCTCGCAGCAATGCCGTCAGGCGAACGCGGCGTCTCCTCGTGGACGATCTCCGGGCGGGCCCTCCGCGTCCCCTCGTCGCAACTGCGCGACGCGGCGCTAGCGGACGGTACGGGAACCCGGCCCGGTCACCGGCTCGCGTCGCGAAGGGGTGCCGTAGGTGTAGAACGTCTCCGGCAGCCGCCCGCCGAACCAGATGCTGCTCCTCTCCAGGTCGGCCTCGTTGGCGACGTCCCAGACGACGGTCTTCCAGGTAGGGTCGAAGATGAGGTATCCGGTGTCCCCGAACAGCTCCACCCGGTTGCCGCCCGGCTCGAAGACGTACATGAACATCCCCTGCGTCGTGCCGTGCTTGCCCGGGCCGGCCTCGATCCGGATCCCGTAGTCCGCGCACACGTCCGCGGCATCGATCAGGTGCTGCGGGCACCCGTACCAGTACGCCAAGTGGTGGAAGCGGCCCGCTGCCCCGGTGGCATCGCGCATGACCGCGACCTCGTGCACGAGCGGGCTCATGCTCAGCCACGCGCCGACCTCGGTGCCTCCCTGCCCGATCTTCTGCTCGCGCAGGCGGAACCCGAGACACCCGACCAGGAACTCGCGCACCTCGCGTACGCTGCGCGCCAGCAGGTTCACGTGGTCCAGCCGCCGCACCGGGACCCCGCGCAGCGGCCTCCGCTGGGGCCGGTTCCGGAGAAGGCTCCGCTTCTCCGGCGGCGCCTCGTAGTATGCGACCTCCCAGAGGACCTCCATCGGGTGCTCCTCGGGCGTCACGAAGCGATACGCCGGCCCGTGACCGGGACCGCCGTCGTGCCAGCCGCGTCCGAACCCGGCGGCGCCCAGGCGACGGGCGACCGCCTCGAGCGCGTCGCTCGACGCGGCGCGCCAGGCCACCCGGCCCAGCCCGGGGTGCTCCGCCGCCGTCAGCTGCAGCGTGTGATGGTAGAAGTCCTCGTACGCGCGGAGGTAGACGGACGCCCCGTCCCGGCCCGTCTCCTCGAGCCCCAGCACGTCCCTGAAGAACCACGTCGACTCCTCCAGGCGCGGGGTGAGGAGCTCGACGTGGGCAAGCTGTGCCAGCAGGGGGGCTCGCGCGTCCCGATCGCCATCCCGGTCGCTCGTCGGGTCCATCGGCATCCGCCTCCTCGGGCAGCGTCGGCGTCACCTTCTGCCGGCCGGCCGCGCACTCCTCTCCGCAGACCGCGTGCGCGCCGGCCGGCGGATCAGACCGGGGTGGCCTGGGATCCCGCCGCCCGGCGCGGCCGGGCGGCGCGGCCCCCGAGGCCGCGCAGCGCCTGCACGACGCCCCCCGGCAGCGCAACCACCACCGCGATGAAGCAGGCCCCGAAGATCAGCAGGTGCAGCTCGCCGAGCCGCAGCGCGAGCGCCTCCCGGAGCGCCAGGTAGACCACCGCGCCGACCCAGGGACCCTCGACCGTGCCCGCCCCGCCGAGGTAGGCGATCACCAGCGGGTCGAACGTCCACAGCGGGTTGAACGCGAAGCTGGGGTAGAAGCTCGGATGGTAGTAGGCGAAGATCCCCCCCGCGATGCCCGCGAAGCCGCTGCCGAGCACGAAGGCCACCAGCCGGTGGCGGAAGACGCTCACCCCGATGCTCTCGGCGACGGCCTCGTCCTCGCGCGCCGCGACGAGGCCGCACCCGAAGCGAGAGCGGGTCAGCCACCACGCCGCGGCCGTCACCGCGCCCGCCAGCACCAGCGCGAGATAGTACCGCGGGGCGAGCGCGTACGCCGCGAGCGTCGTCGCCGGGAGCGCGGAGACCTCCGGCAGGATGTTGCCGACCGTGATGCGCAGGATCTCCGCCACCGCGAGCGTCCCGATCGCAAAGTACGGTCCGCGCAGCCGCAGCGAGGGCGCCCCGACGACGGCGCCCATCGCGGTCGCCGCCGCGGTCCCCGCGAGCAGCGCCTCCCCGAGCGGCAGGCCCCCCAGCCACAGCCGCCGCGTGACGAGGGCGCCGAGGCCGAAGAACGCGGCGTGGCCGAGGTTCACCTGCCCGCCAAATCCGCCCAGGAGGTTCCAGCTCTGGGCCAGCGCGGCGTACAGCAGGACCAGGAACGACCACTCGACGACCGGCCGGCTGCCGGCGAGGACCGGAAGCATCGCCAGCCCGGCGGCCACGCACCCGAGCACCAGTCGGCGCGACACTCCTACCTCCGGGCAAACAGTCCCTGTGGCCGGACCCCGAGCACCAGCAGGAACAGCATGAGGCCGACGATCTCCCGGTAGGCGTTGCCGAGGAAGAAGCCGCTCATCGACTCCGCCACGCCGAGGAAGAGCCCCGCCACGAACGTGCCGGAGATGCTCCCCAGGCCGCCGAGGACGACGACGATCAGCGCCTTGAGCGTCCAACCGAGCCCGATCGCGGGGCTGACCGCGTCCGTGAGGCCGACGAGCGTGCCCGCGATGCCCGCGAGCGCGCTCCCCAGCCCGAACGCGGCCAGGAAGATCACGGGGACCGGGATCCCCGCGAGGGAGGCGGCCTCCACGTCTTCCGCGGTGGCCCGGATCGCCTTGCCCGGGTAGGTCCGGTGGAGGAACACGTGCAGGCCGCCGAGGGCGAGGAAGGCCACCGCAAGCGCGCCCAGGCGCGACAGCGGCACCGCGATCCCCCCGGCCGCGAGCACCGCGCCGGCGTATCCGGGGCTGACCGCGCGCTCATCGGCCGTCCAGGCCTGGATCGCGATCGTCTGCAGGATCAGCGCCAGCCCGAAGCCGATGAGGATCGAGTTCTTGACCTTGGTCTCCTCGGGCGCGTGCAGCAGCCGGCTGAACAGCACCTTGTAGAGCAGACAGCCCACGAGGAACAGCGCGAGCGCGCTCGGCAGGAGCGACAGGAACGGGTCGATCCGCCACAGCGTGAACAACCAGAACGTGACGTAGCCCCCGAGCATGATCAGCTCGCCGTGGGCCACGTTCAGCATCTTGAGCACGCCGAAGACGAGCGACAGCCCCACGGCGGCGAGCCCGTACAGGGCGCCGATCAACAGGCCGAAGACCGTGTTCTGGGCGAGGATCGTCATCGCGGGCCCGTTAGCGGGCGGACGGGTGGGTCGCCGCGCCCCAGGTAGACCTCGACGACGGCCGCGTGCTCGAGCACGCGGGCGGGCGTTCCTTCGGCGATCGCCCGCCCCGCGCTCAGGACGACGACCCGATCGCACAGGGCGTGGACGACGCGCATGTTGTGCTCGACGATCATGAGGGTGATGCCTTCGGCCCGCGCCCCGCGGACGAGCGACAGCAGCGCGTCGACCTCGCGCTGGTCGAGGCCGGCCGCGGGCTCGTCCAGCAGCAGCAGCCGGGGCCGGGCCGCGAGGGCGCGGGCGATCTCCAGCTTCTTGCGGTCCGCGAGCGGAAGGCGCGCCGCCGGCCGCCCCGCCCTGTCGTCCAGCCCGGCGATCTCCAGGCACCGCCGGGCCTCCGCTCGCGCGCGGCTCACGGACGGCGCCGGCTCGCGCCCGTACAGCCGCGCGACGAGGACGTTGTCGAGCACGGTCAGGTTGAGCAGCGCGCGCACGAGCTGGAACGTCCGGACGATGCCCAGCGCGGCTCGGCGGCTGGGCGCGTACCTCGTGATCGGCCGGCCGGCGAAGTAGATCTCTCCGGCGTCGGGCGCGAGGTCCCCGGCGATCAGGTTGAAGAGCGTCGTCTTCCCGGAACCGTTCGGGCCCAGGAGGCCGAGGATCTCCCCCTCGTGCACCGCGAGGGACACGGCGTCGACCGCGCGGAGCCCGCCGAACGCCTTCGAAAGGGCCCGCACGTCGAGCAGCGCCTGCGGGCTCGCGCCGGGCGTCACGCGCGCGTCAACGGACCCGGGGAGGCGCGGCCCGCCCGGTGCCGCGGCCTACCGGGCGCGCCAGGGAGGCGCCGGGTAGAGCAGCGGCACGGCTCCGAGGTTCTTCGGCCACACGAGCTCCTGTCTGCCCGCCTGCCACTGCACGAACACCGTCGGCACGATGCCGGTCCCGTCGGGCCGGAACCGCACCCGGCCCATCACGGTCTCCAGGTCCGTCGCCGCCATGGCATCGCGAATGGCCCGGGGCTCCAGCGCGCCCGCCCGCTCGATGGCGCGGGCGGCGATCTGCACGCAGGCGTACGCCGGACCGACGATGACATCGGCGGGCCGGCCGAAGCGCTGCTGGTGCCTGGCATTCAGCTCCCGCACGCCGGGGAACCGCAGGTCGTGATGCCACCCCGGCGACAGCAACACGGCATCGCCGTCCTTGCCCAGGGCCTGCGTCCAGCTCACGGCGTCCGCGGCACGGATCATCATGATGATCTTCGGGCTGAAGTCCAGCTCCTTCATCTGCCGGATGAGCGTGATGCCATCCGGGGGCGTCGGGACCGAAAAGACGGCGTCGGCGCCAGCGCTCTTGGCCCTCAGGATGAGATCCGAGAAGTCCCGCGACAGCGGTGTATACTCCCCCCGCAGGACGACCTGGTAGCCGTTCTCCCGGGATCGCGCGGTCCAAATGTCCCCCAGTTCGCGGCCCCAGTCGGTCCGCTCTTGGAAGATCGCGATCCGCTGCGGCCGCCGGTCCGCGGGGATGGTGGCGTTCAAGAATCGGTACGTCTCGCTCGCGATCTCCGGGGACTTCTCGAAGGGCGAGAACAGATACCGAAAGCCGTGCTCGTGGATGGCGTGGAGCGCGAACGCCACCCCGCAGTACGGGATCCGGTTCTTCTCCGCCACCGCGGCCGCCGCGGCGTGCAGGTCGCTGCCGAACCCCCCGAGCAGGACGACCACGCCCTGCCCGGCGAGCGCCTCCAGCCGGTTCACGGTCTTGGTCGGATCGGACTCGTCGTCCAGGAGCGTGAGCTGGAGCGCGACGCGCCTGCCTCCGATCAGGACGCCGCCCCGGGCGTTCAGGTCTTCGACCGCGAGCTCGTAGCCGGCCTTCACCTGCGCGCCGCCGCTGGCGTAGCGGCCGGTGAGCGGGACGACCGCGCCGAGCCGGGCGACCGTCCCCGGCGCGCCGACGCCGGGTGTCGCCGGCAGGCCGACCACGAGACACGCGATCGCGAGCGCGAGAACGATCCGCATATCGAGCCCCCCCCTGCCGCCTAACGCCAGACTTCGCGCGCCGTCTCCACCACCAGCCGGAGCTTGGCCCACTGGTCGTCCTCGGAGAGGAGGTTGCCCTCCATCGTCGAGGCGAAGCCGCACTGCGGGCTGAGCGCGAGGCGCTCGAGCGGGACGTACCGCGCCGCCTCCTCGATCCGCCCGATGAGGTCCCGCATGGATTCGAGGCGCGGGTGCTTGCTGCTCACGAGCCCGAGGACCACGCTCTTGTCGGGGGGGATGAAGCGGAGCGGCTCGAACGTCCCGGACCGCTCGTCGTCGTACTCCAGCAGGAAACGGTCCACCTGGAGCCCGCCGAACAGCTTCTCCGCGATCGGATCGTAGCCGCCTTCCGCGTACCAGTGGCTGCGGTTGTTGCCGCGGCAGAGGTGCATCGCGAATACCACACCCGGCCGGCGCGCGCCCCCCAGGCAGGTGTTGTCGGCGCGGATCGCCTCGTCCAGGGCGGCGCCGGGCTCCATCCCCATCTCGCGGCGGATGTAGTCGCGCCACCGGGGGTCGATGTAGTAGCTGTACCGGGGGGCGTCGATCTGGATGTACGGCACGCCTTCTGCGGCCAGTGATTGCAGTTCGTCCCGGATGATCGGGACGATGTCCCACAGCAGCGCGGAGTGGCTCGGGTAGACCCGGTCGGTCACCCCCCGCTTGAAGGCGATCGCGGGGAACTGGTTCGCGCTCGGCAGGGTGACCTTGAAAGCGCCGGGGCTGTGCAGTTTGAGGAACGGCAGCTCGTGCGCGGTCAGGCGGCGGAGCTGCCGGAGCCGATCGGTGACGATCCCGGTCACGCTGCTCACCGGCGCGGAGCCGGCCTCGCCCCCGGCCTGCCATGCGCGGGCGACCGCATCGCCGAGATCGAAGCCGGCGACCGCGTCCGTGAAGTCGCTCATGAAGTTGCGGCGGCGCAGCTCGCCGTCCGTGTAGATGTCGAGCCCCACCTCCCGTTGCTTCGCGAGGACCCGCAGGATGTGCCGGTCCTCGATCTCGCGGAGGCGCTCCGGGTCTGCGCCGTCCGCGCGCGCGGCCAGCAACTCGGGCGGCCGCAGCAGGCTTCCCACGTGGTCGGCCCGATACGGTGCGGCCATGGTCGTCCCCCTACGTCCGGATCGTTCGGTCGCGCGGACGGCTCCCGCGGCGGATCTCCTGCCCTTCCGCCCCGCGGCCAAGCGGTTCGGTGCCGCGGCGCTTTTCTCTGCTCACGAAAGACGCTCCTGCTGGCCGTGGGCGGGCGGGCCGCCGCCAGATCCTGGGGGGCCGTGGCGGCGATCCGCCGTGGCGGGCTTGGCCGGCCCGCCCCACGAATCTGCGCCGATGATGGCCACCGAGCGGCCGGTGACGCGACGAGGCGCTGGGGTCGCCGTCCGGGATACGCTTGACCGAGGCATGTAAATAGGTTACATTAGCAACCATACCGGGCCCTGGAGGCATCCGTGACTGCGCTCGACTTCGACCGGCGCGTGGAAGCCGTCCGGTCCTTCAATCGGTTCTACACGAGACACGTCGGCGCGCTCGCCAGGGGGTATCTCGACAGCCCGTTCTCCCTGACCGAGGCGCGCGTGCTCTACGAGCTCGCCCACCGCGAGCAGCCGACGGCGAGCGAGATCGCAAGAGAGCTGGGGCTTGACGCCGGGTATCTCAGCCGCATCCTGCGCGACTTCAAGCGGCGCGGCCTAATCGACAGGAAGCGCTCCCCCGGGGACGGCCGGCGGAGCCTCCTGTCGCTCACCCCGAAGGGGCGGAGCGCCTTCGCGCCGCTCGACGCCCGGGCGCGCGAGCAGGTCGGCGCGATCCTGAACACGCTCTCCGAGACCGACCAGACCCGTCTGGTCGAGGCGATGCGCACCGTCGCGGCTCTCCTCGGCGGCGCGCCGGCCGAGCCCCGGACGCCGTACATCCTCCGCCCCCATGGGCCGGGCGACATGGGATGGGTCGTCCACCGGCACGGCGTCCTCTATGCTCAGGAATACGGATGGGACGAGCGGTTCGAGGCGCTGGTCGCGGAGATCGTGGCCAAGTTCATCCAGAACTTCGACCCCAAGCGAGAGCGCTGCTGGATCGCCGAGCGCAACGGGGAGGTCGTCGGCTCCGTCTTCCTCGTCAGGCACTCGGACACCGTCGGGCAATTGCGCCTGCTGCTCGTCGAGCCGAGGGCACGCGGGCTGGGCATCGGCAGCCGCCTGGTGAGCGAATGCGTGCGCTTCGCCGGGCAGGTCGGCTACCGGAAGATCGTCCTGTGGACCAACAGCGTCCTGCACGCGGCCCGGCACATCTACGAGAAGGCCGGTTTCCGCCTGGTCCACCAGGAGCCGCATCACAGCTTCGGTCACGACCTCGTCGGCGAGACGTGGGAGCTCGCGCTCTGACATTGCGCGGGCCGCGATGCGGGCAAGCCTGGTGCAGCTTCGCGCACCGCCGCGCCCGCTCCGCGGGGTTGGCCGTCAACGGGATGGCGCGCCGATCGGCCCCCCTGGCTTTCCCGGCGCGACCGGCCGCGCGCCAGCTCGGCCCCGGGTTGCCCGGAACGCGGCATCGCCGGCGGCCGGTGCCGCGGCGACGCTCCGCGTCCCAAGAGCGTTCGCGGCAGCCGCAGGCATGGCCGAAGGCGCCCGGGCCCGGCGCTCAGCCGCAGGGCGGCAGCGTGATCGCGATCTTCGCCCCGTAGTCGTAGTAATCGATCGTCGATGCTCCCCCTGCGGTCCCGGTGACGACCCGGCGGGGTAGCCCGGTCTGGGTGCCCACGTAGAGCGTCGTCTTCGTGGTGACGTCCTGCCCCTGCGCGTTGGTCACCGACGTGTAAATGTACGTGTGCACCGGCGTGCCCTCGACCGTCGTATCCGGGCCGCGGGATACCTCGACAGCGCCCTGGACGCTCGTGGGATCGCGGGGTGCCGGCATGGGTGGAGTCGCCGTGCGGCACTGCCATCCGCCCGGGGCGCCCTGGACGTTCATGCGGAACCGGGTCTCTCCGTTGACGTTCACGGTCTCCATCGTGCCGGAATCCATGCGGATCACCGCGTGGGTCGAGCCCGGCGGCGCGACCTCGACGACGATCTCTTGCGCTCCCTGGCCCCCAGAGATCTTCATGCGGTAACCGGAGAGGGCGTTGAGCTTCTTGTAGGCGGCGCCGATCTCCGCCCATGCCGCCTGGTCGCCCTTGACCGTTACCTCCGCGGGCACCAGGCCCGGCGCGACGAAGGGCACCACGAGCGCCGCGAGTGCCGCCGCGATCCAGCGGCCGAGCGTATGTCGAGCCATGTCCGCCTCCTTCGCATCGTATGCGCCATGTGCCAGGGCGCCTCTTGATTCGGCGGCATCACAAGCGTTCCTCTCCTCGTCGGAGACACGCAGGTCCTCGCGTCGGCCGGGCACCGCCGGGCGTCCCTCGTTCCAAGGGTCCGGTCTCTCGCTGACCGTGCCCGACGACGAGGAAGCGCCCTCGGCCCAGGCCAGGAATCGGCTCCGGCGACGCGAATGCTCAGGACCCGGGGCCGCGCCTTGCACGGGGCCCCCGAGGCGCGTCCTGTGGCGCACGTCGCGCACTGCCGAGGGGGCGCGGCGGGCCCGCGCCGCGCGCCCGCCCGGGGCTCCCAACGAGTCGCCGTCCTCCCGCGATTCGTTGGGGCGGGACGCCGTTCCTCGACCGGACGCGCGGGACACCCCCGCGGCCGATCCGTCTCTCGTGTGCCCTCGTCGGGCGTGGGGGAGCGTGCGCGAGCGGGCCGCGGGATCTGCCCTGGCGAGAACGATCGGCCGGCACCGAGGCCTTCGATGAACGCCGACCGGAGGGACCGTCGACGCGGCGCCCCCGGCTCGCGCGCAAGGGGTGATAGTCCATGCAGAGGATCACGCCGTTCTTGTGGTTCGACCGCGAAGCGGAGGAGGCGATGAGTTTCTACACCTCCGTTTTCCGGAATTCAAGGATCGTGAGTGTCAATCGCTACGGCGAGGCAGGCCCCGGACCGAAGGGGACCGTGATGACCGGGACGTTCGAGCTGGAGGGCCAGCGATTCATGGCGCTCAACGGCGGCCCGCAGTTCACGTTCACGGGGGCCATCTCGTTCCTGGTGAGCTGCGAGACGCAGGACGAGGCCGACCGGCTGTGGGAGAGGCTCTCCGAGGGCGGAGAGAAGGGACGGTGCGGCTGGCTCAAGGACAAGTTTGGCGTGTCCTGGCAGATCGTCCCCACGGTTCTCGGGGAGATGCTGGCCGATACGGATGCCGGGAGATCGCAAAGGGTCATGAGAGCGATGCTGCAGATGGACAAGATCGACATCGAGGCTCTGCGGCGGGCGTACGAGCAGCGGTGACCGCCGGCGCGAGCGACGGACCCCAGGCTCCTGCGGTCCACGCCGTGCGGGCGCGAAAGGCGCCTGTCATCCGGGACACCAGGGACACGCGGCACCCCGTCGCCGTTCGAGGCCTCGCGGAGGGTACAGAGAGGAAACCTTGCGCTGTCCGCGTCGCAAGACGCTGACGGGCTCGATCCGAAATCGGTGCGGGGCGGACCCGCCGGCACGGCGAACGTCGGCGCCGCCACGCGTCACCCTGGCCGTGGTGGCGTCCAGGCGGGAGCTCTTGCCACGCCCTTGACGTGCGGTCTCACGGGGTAGGGCCCGAACTCGAGGTGCTCCAGCGTCGTAGCCACGAAGCCTGCCCGGCGTAGCATCCCCATGGTGTCCCGATTCGGGTGGCAGCCGCCTCCTACCCACCGCCAGAACGGGGTGATGGCATCCTGGAAGTTCTGCCAGCCCGGTGTCGCCGCCCGCACGTGCTCATAGAACAGTAGCTGCCCTCCCGGCCGGAGGACCCGGCGGAGCTCGTCCAGGACCCGCAGCGGGCTCGCCACCGAGCACAGCACCAAGGTAGCCACCGCGGTGTCGAACACGCCGTCCCGGAACGGAAGGTGCTCGGCCTCTGCTTGCACGAAGCTCACCCGCGCCGCGGCCGCCCGGGCCTTTGGAGCGGCTCGGCGGAGCATGTGCGTGTCCGGTTCGAGTGCAACGACCGTGAGGTGCCGCGGGTAGTACGCGAAGTTGACGCCCGTTCCGGCGCCGATCTCCAGCACGCGTCCCGTCGCTCGGCTCATCAGGTCCCGACGATGCGCGCCGAAATGCCTCCTCTCCGCCGGGGCTGCAACGATATCATAGAGAGCTGCGAAGATGGGATGACCCCGCCCGCTCATGCCAGAGCCACGCTCGTGGCGCCCACCCGGCCCGTCACCCGAGGGTGCGCTCCGTCTCCTCCAACTGCTCCTTGGTGATCTCGCCCGGGAGAGTCACGGCACCCGGGCGCGGCCGGCGAGCAGGGCCGACGCCGCCGAGCGCCACACCTCGCCCCGTACTTCCGCGCCCGGGAACTTGCCGTGGATCAGGCCATCTCTCCCGATGAAGAACGTCTCGGGCACGCCGGTCGCCCCGAAGCGGCGCGCCACCGAGCCGTCGGGATCGCGCAGCGTCGGGTAGCTGGTGTGGAACTCGCGGAGAAACGCCCGGGCCGGCCCCTCGAGATCCTGCGTGTCGATGCCGACCACCAGAAGGCCCCGCGCGCGGAACTCCCGCCACGTGGCCTCGATGAGCGGGGTTTCGTCGCGACACGGGACGCACCACGAGGCCCAGAAGTTCAGGATCACCGGCCGGCCCCGCAGCGAGGCCAGCGAGACCGGGGGGCCGTCGAGCGCGGGCAGGGTCACCGCGGGAGCGGGCGGCGTCTCCCCGCGGGCGAGCGCCGTGCCGATCGATAACGCCTGCTGGTGCCGCACCAGCGCCCCGGCGAAGAGCCCGACCAGGAGGACCACCGGGGCCAGCAGCCCCGCCCCGACCAGCCAGCCGTGGCGAGATCGCCCCCCAACCGGTCCGGGCCGCTCACCCATCACCCGGTCCCTCCAGTCCTTACCCGGCTGAGCCCGATGCGAGCGGCCGGAGATCGAGCGCGCCGAGGAGCTTCCGCCGCCGACGCCGGAGCGGCGCGCGCCGCCCTTCGGCCGTTACCACCGCGTCCGGATGCGACATGGGGACCGGTTCCCTCCCGCTTCCTCTCGGTGCAGGCAGCGGTGACCTACTTCGTGGAACGCATGCGTGGAGACCTGCCGGTGCGCCGGGCCCCGTCGACTGCGCGACGCGCGGCTGCACGACCGGGCCCCCGCGTCCGTGGGCCGGGCGGTCGTGGTTTGCCGCGGGACCAGGGGAAAACGGGTATGGCGCATCCCCAGCGGGGGAGGTGGATACCGTGCAGCAGGGTAGCGGCGCCCGGCTCGTCAGGGATCTGCTCTACGGGGCGATCGGGGGTCTCGTCGGCACGGCGGTGATGGATCAGGTCACGACCCTGATGTACTACAAGCTCGAGTCCGAGGAGGGGAGAAAGCGGGAGGAGAGCATCGGCGGGGAATCGATGCCCCGAGCGGTGATCCGAATCGTCTCGCAGGCGCTGACGGGTGCCAGGCCATCGGACGGGACGGTCTCCAAGCTCGCGCCGGCCGTGCACTGGGCATACGGGGCGACCTGGGGGGCGCTCTACGGGCTGGCGCACGATCGGGCGCCGGCGCTCTCCGCGGCCGGCGGCGCACCGTTCGGTGCCACGTTCTGGTTGGTGGGCGACGAGGGGCTGCCGACGGCGTTGGGGTTCGCGCCGCCCCCGCAGGCCTTCCCGGTCACCTCTCACGTTCGCGGCCTCGTCGCCCACCTGGTCTACGCCGCCGCCGCGGACGGCGTCTACCGCGCCCTCAGGAGGCTCGCCGGGTGACGCACCGGCTGCGCCGCCCCCACGCGATCACGCCGCCGAGGAGCCCCGCGCCCAGCAGCGCGAGGGATGACGGTTCAGGGACGGCGCCGGGGACCGGAGCGGTGACGAAATCCACCGCCATAGGCCCCTGGAGTTGGATAGCGCCGCAGCTGCCGACGCCTCTCAGGCAGTCGTCCTTGATCGTCCGGGCTGCCGCGTCCCCGGGGAGTTCTTGCAGCGTCCCCCGGGGCGCGTTGACCGCGGGATCGAAGACGATAGCATCGCAGCTCTCCCATACCGGCGAGTGGAAGACGTTGGCACACGGCACCGGTGGACCGCCGGGCGTCAGGAACGGCGAGAAGCCCGGAATCCCGAGGAAGAGGCCGGCCAGGTTCGTGCTGGCCGCCGGACCGATGAGTTGCGCGCTGGTGAAGACCTCGCCCGGCGGCGCGAGGAACGTCGTGATTTCGTAGTTCACCCCGTAGATGCCGCTGGGATCCGCCCCGCAGCCTTCGAAGGCCGATCTCCCGGGCCCCCAGCTATCGGTCAGGCATACCAGCCCGGGCGTCGGCCCCAGAAGCGTCCACACCACGTCCGCGCTGGCCGCCGGCGCCACCGCGAGCAGAACGCAGCCGGTCAGGGCCGCACAGATGGACCGCATCGCGTCCCCCCTGCCCTCGGAGCGAGATGGGTGCTCCCACGTCGCCGCACGCTATCGCGAAGCTCACACCGCAATGTCGTGATGCAGGAGCAGTTTTTGCCTGAATCCCCTCTCGCCAAACGCAGGGCGGGGTCGCACCGCGCGCCCGAGGCGCTCGGGCTGGCTCCGGGCCCCGGCCGGGCGCTTGTCGGGGACGCTTGCTGACTGGGCGGGCGCACGAGCGGCCTGACACGGTGGCCGTAGGCCGACTCGAGTTGCTCCAGCGGCGGGCACGAATCCCGCCTGCCGCACGCGTCTGCGGGTCAGAACGTGACGACGCTCCGCGCCACCTCGCCCCGCTCCAGCGCCTCGTAGGCCTGGTTGATCTGCTCGAACGGGTACGTCCGCGTGAGCAGCTCGTCCAGCTTGAGCTTGCCCGCGCGGTAGAGGCCGATCAACCTGGGGATGTCGGTCCGGGGCCGGCTGGACCCGTAGACCGATCCCGTGAGCACCCGTTCCTCGAAGACGAGCGACATCACCGGGACCGAGACCTCGGTCGCCATCGGGGTGACGCCGATCAGGACCGCCATGCCGCGCTTGGCCAGCGTGTCGTAGGCCTGACGCATCACCTTCGGCGCGCCGATCGCCTCGAACGCGTAGTCGACGCCCCGGCCCCCGGTGAGCGTCCGGATCTGCTCCACCGGGTCCCCGGCCGACGCGTCGATCGTGTGCGTCGCGCCGAACTCCCGCGCGTACTCCAGCTTGCGCGCCAGCAGATCCACCGCGATGATCGTCTCGGCCCCCGCGAGCGCGGCGCCCTGGATGACGTTGAGCCCGATCCCGCCCGCGCCGAACACGGCCACGCTGCTTCCCGGTCGCACCCGGGCGGCGTTGATCACCGCCCCCACGCCGGTGATGACCGCGCACCCGAAGAGCGCCGCCCGGTCCAGGGGAAGGTCGTCGGGGATCCTGAGCAGCGCCTTCTCGGGGATCACGGAATACTCCGCGAAGCTCGATACGCCGGCGAAGTGCTTGAGCTCGACATCCCCCAGCGTGAAGCGCGTGGTGCCGTCCGGCAGGCGGCCCGTCATGCGGATCGCCGTGCCGGTCGGGCACAGCGCCGGCCGGCCCGCCGTGCAGTACTCGCACTCGCCACAACTGAGCCGCCACAGGGGGATGACGTGATCGCCTGGCCGTACGGAGGTGACCCCGGGGCCCACCTCTTCCACGATGCCAGAGCCCTCGTGTCCGAGGATCGCGGGCAGCGGCGCGTACAAGTGTCCGGTCATGACGTGCAGGTCGCTGTGGCACACGCCGCCCGCCACCATGCGGACCAGCGCTTCTCCGGCCCTTGGGGGCTGTACCTCGATGTCCCGGATCTCGAGCGCCTTGCCGACCTCAAACAACACTGCGGCCTTCGCCCTCATCGTTCGCCTCCCGGGTCCGTCTGTCCCCTTCCCCGCATCGCGGCGGCCGACCCGCTCGCCGTACGTGGCCGAGCCCCGAAGACGGCGGCTGTCCAGCAGGACTGCCGGCCCGGCCGTTACCGGACTTGCGCAAGTCGCAGTTTGGCGCCCTATAGGGGCGTCACGGCACATTTCAGTTGACGGCGGGACATGAAGGCGAGCGAGACTGTGGTGTCGACGTCAAACCCGCGCCCCATCCACTTCAT